>Ga0180433_10000699_pt1 | contig 57047 bp, 99 predicted proteins | sample SS_ome_8_FD_132980 | JGI IMG/M metagenome (GOLD analysis project Ga0180433, IMG submission 132980) | Hypersaline lake sediment archaeal communities from the Salton Sea, California, USA - SS_1_D_1 metaG | ecosystem: Environmental > Aquatic > Non-marine Saline and Alkaline > Hypersaline >... | reverse complement strand
AAGAAAATTCGAAGCGGATTGACTAAGCTGCTCGGGGAATAACCATGATTAACAAAAACCTGCCGGAGCCGACTCATAAACGCTGCGTGTATTGCGGGCGGACGAAGCGCTTGAAGGGGGTTTTGCATCATTTTCCGCACGAGAATTACACGAAGAAGATGGTCAGGATAGATTTTTGTTCCAAAAAGGAGATAGAGGCGTTTTCGTACTGGCTCTACACCTGCGCCTGGTGCCGGGCCGCAAAGACAAGGAAAAGGAGGAATAGGGATGGCGGAAATGATAACGGTAGTGGAACCGGGGTATTCTTTGTTTACGCCGGTGAAGTGGTTCGACGGGATGATGGACATTCTTGAGCTCGCGGGCCGGACGTGCTATAAAAGCGAGGTCAGGGCCGAGGCGGGCAGCGCGGAAGACTTCGTGCGCAAGCTTATTAGGAGCGGTCACGAGAGCGTAATCGAGCATTGCGTCATCACGGTGAAAATCTTTTGCAGCCGCGCATGTAGCCATCAACTCGTCAGGCACCGCATCGCCGCGTATAGCCAGGAAAGCCAGCGATACTGCGACTACGGCAAGCTCGGCTTCCAGGTGATAGCCCCGCGAGGCTTGGAGCTCCCCGGCGGCAAATATGAGCGCAACGGCTTCGCCGACTGGACTCGCCAGAAGGACATAAAGTGCAAGATGAATAACAAGGCGCAATGGCTCGAAACGGTTTACCAGGCGTACAGCACCTATCTCCACCTGCTTAGAGAGGGAATGCGGCCCGAGAACGCGCGTTTCGTGCTCCCGAATGCCACGAAGACCGAGGTCGTGACCACCTTCAACCTGCGGCAATGGCGGCATGTCTTCAAACACCGCGCGCTGAACCCGCGCGCTCAATGGGAAATCAGAGAAATTATGCAAGCGGTTCTCGAAAAATTCAAAGTTCTCATGCCCGCCGTCTTCGGCGACCTGGGAGCGCAATAGAAATGCCGTAACCGGAGGTTGCGCGGAAAGGAACTACTATGGGACAGCCGGTAAAGATTTATTGCGATGGCGCGCTTGGCGACGAGGGAATTATGTATATGATTTCCTACGACGCGGATGGAGCTCTTCTCGCCGCGGGCCGCGGCGAGATTACCGAGGAGTGTAGAAGTGCCCAGGAGGCGCAGTACATTGCCGTCATCCAGGCACTTGAGAATGGGCTGAGCCTGTTTGGCCTCGCGAACACGCCGGTCGAGCTCTACCTTAACAGCAAGTCGATGGTGAAACACTTCAAGGGCAAGTGGCCGGTCAAGAAGAAGGGGCTTCTGAAGCTGCATCAGCGTGCCGTGGCGAAAATCGCCCGCTACAGCGACTTGACCGTGTTTTTCAGCGGCAAGAACATAGCAGGCATGGTAAAAGATGAGCTGAAAGGAGAAGGCGATGGCCAAGATGAAAAGCTCGATTAAATATTTCATCGGCAGGAGCTACATGCGCGACGGGTTTATACGGGTGTCCATTTACCCCAAGCGCCCGGAGGTTACCCGCAAGGTTTCGGAGGCTCTTCGCGCCGCGGGCTACACGGAAAGCGACGAGCAGACGTGGAAGCGACTCCGCGCCCGCGCGCATAAGAACCTTACCGGAGTAAGGATGTAGCCGATGGCGAGAAAGACCATTAAAACCTGGAAGTTTCGGTATGCCGACCTGAGTAGCAAGGTCTTCAGCCTCAACGAGAACGGCGAGAAGATAGACTTCGAGAAGGCCGGTGTTTTCGAGGGAACGCAGGCGGAAGCGACAAACGAGCTCTGCCGCAGAGCGATTCTCTACGAAGAGGAGAAGGGCAATAGCAGGCTTCTGAGAGCCAGCACGGAGGAAGTATAATGCCTAATTACTTTTGCTGGATGGACGACTGGAACGACGAGGAAACGGCGGAAGAGATATCCGCTTTGGACATGGTGATGGCTGCGGAAATATATGCCGAAAAGGTTCATCCCCATCACGACTACTTCTCGGAAGCGGATGTGTCCGTGCGCGACAAAAACGGAAATGTCAAAAAGTTCTCCGTAACGGTCGAGATGGAGCCTATTTTTACCGCAAAAGAGATAAAGCCATGAAATACAAGTATCATTGCTGGAATAGCTTCTGCAAGGCGTACTGCGGGCTCGGGTACATGATACGCACCCGCGAGCCGATAAGGGACATGAAGTGCCCTCATTGCGGTCATCCGCTCGAAGATTGCAGCGAAGACGCTTCGCCCTGGGTGTATTTTACATCGTTGGTGATAGGCGGATGGCTCCTGGGGCTTGCGATAGACGGCTGGATTGCATCGCTTGCCGGGTTTATGACGGGTGTTATAGTCGGCGCGCTCGTCTGCGCGCTTTTCACGGAAACCAACAGGCCGCCGAAGAAGACTTACAAGACTTGCGATAACTGCAAGTGGTTCTCGGGGATTTTTAACCCCGGTTACAACGAGGAAGGCGATGGCTATCCGGCCGACAGCTTCGATTGCGAGAGCCCGGAAATCCCCGAAGGCTTCGACTTCTACGAGGCATACGACCGCGCGCATACCGAGGACTGGACTTGCCCGTATTGGGAGGGAAAATGCTGATATACTATAAAAAACTGCGCGAAACCCTCGGGATATCACAAAAACAACTCGCCTCTCTTGTGGGAGTGCACCCGATGACGGTAAGCAAGTGGGAGCGGGGAACCGCTCATCCTAATTCTTTTCAGTTTGGCTTGCTTGTGCAACTCGTAGAGGCTTCCATTAAAGTTTCAAACCCTAATATTCCGTGGTGCGCTGCTGCTGTCGCATCGGAGATAATGGAAGAGGAGTCAAGCAGGGGCGTTATATACTGCCTGTATAAGTTTCTAAGTATAGCTTATGACGGAGAATAACGATGAAACCGAGAGTGCGAATTTGGGATAAAGAGCGCAAGATAATGACTTATCCGGGCGAGTCCGCAGATTATCTTTGCGGCCCGGATGAAAGTGCTTGTTTCGCCATGCATACCGATGGCGCGCTTCATCTTCTTGTTAGAAGAAACGAACATGGAATTAGCGGTTATGACATGATAACAAAGCTCGACCCTTCGCACTTCGTAGTGATGCTTTCATCTAATCGCAGGGACAGGGATAATAAAGAAATCTTCGAACACGATATAGTGTGGGATGGTTATGGCGATAAATATGAAGTGGTCATCGAACATGACGAGTTTTTCCTTTGGGAGATAGGTAAGACAAAAGCGCAATTTCTTGAAAAAGATGTAAATACATATCCAGAATCACAGATGGGATTGCCGTGGGGGGATACTTGCCGTAAAGAATATGATGTGCTCGGCAATCGCTTTGAGAACAAGGAATTACTGAGGTGGAAAAATGAAGGTAATCCAGGATGCGATTGATTTTCTTAAAACGGAATATTGCGGCCACGTCGGCAAGGTAAACAAGCTTATCGAGGGCCTCGAAGAGCTCCGCGATAAACTCATTGCCGAGCCGGAACTGACCGAGTTCGGCATGCAATACATCAATCCGGACGGCGAAGTGGAAGTCGATTATTAGAGGAGTTTGGTATGTGCGAAAACGAGAGATTGAAGAGTCTGCGAAAGCACGACGCCGCCGCGGCGACCGAGCAGATAAGCAGGCTGACGCGCAGGAGCGTGATGGGGTTGCGGGTAGAAAGGTGGACGAATGCCGCTACGATTGACAAGCTCGTAGAGAACTTCAACCATCTACTTTCCCGCGTCGTGGACATAGAAAGCAGGCTCCTCGAAGTCGAACGCAAAGTAGCGAATATAATAACGGAGAACAAAAAATGGCACAGGTAGATGTCATTGTAACCACGCCGAAAAGCGAAATGGAGAACGCGGCCCGCGAAGCCGCAAACTGCATTCGCGATGGCGGTGGAGAGTATTTCAGAAAACTCCCCTTCGTTCCTCATGACTTTGGCCCCGGCTCCAAAGTTTTCTACGTCGAGGATGGGTTTGTCCGCGGATATGCCGAAGTGAGCAGGATAGCAACCGGCAAGTTTCTCTGCGATACTACGGGCAGGGAATGGCCGAAGGGGATATACGCGATTATGGAAGCTTCAAGCTGGAAGTGGATTAAACCGATAGCTATGCGCGGCTTCCAAGGCATGCGCTTAATGAAGCAACCCTATAAAGTAATAGGCGACTGGAAAGACCCGAAACCGGCGACGCCGGGCACTCTGTTTTAGGAGAATGCTATGAACAAAACGGAGAAAAAGATAGTAGAGAAGTTCATGACGAGGGTGGTCTTGTGGATTGCTGCGATTGGCGCGTTTGTCATGGCGTTCATGGCTTGTATCATCGCGGCTCACAACTATGACGAGGTAAAGAAGCTCAAGGAAGAGCTTCACCAGGTGAGAAAGTGTGTGCTGAAGATTGCGGAAGAGCAAAAGGAGCCCGGCACAATCGAGGCAATTAAGGCTTTTTTGGGAAGGTAAACATGGCTGAAGAAATAAGAGTGATATGCGATGTCTGCGAGAAAGAAATCAAATGGGGAGAAAAGTATTCATTGCTTACCGTGCATCCGCCCGACGCCGGGGGGCTTGCGATGCCGAAGCTTGATATATGCGAATCTTGCACAAAAAAAATCAAGCTCAACAACACCAACATAATAGAAAAGCTCCAAAAAAAGATAACGAGAAGGCCGCAGGAAAATACTTGCCTGGAGAATTGCCATCTTTGCAATGCCGAGAGAAAGCGAGGAGACCGGGGCTGGCTTGTATATGCCGGTTCGCTGAGCCCGATATCTATATGCGAACAATGCGCCGAAGACCTTAAAGGGCTTCTGGAAAGCCGAACCGAGATGTTGAAAATGTTGATGTCGTAAGAACTTTTTTAGGGAGGTAGCTATGCTGGAGTACAAGTGTGATTTTTGTGACAAGGTGGTAAGCAGGCAAAAGGGGCATGTCTTTCTCGGGGACTCCGAGGAAGAGCCTAAACCCTATTGGAGTGCGAGCGCGACCACGAGCTTTCATGGCGACCGGAGATACGGCGTTTTAGTCGAGCCGGGCAGCGAGATGATTATCTGCGAGGAATGCATCGAGCGCATCAAAAATACCCCGGAAGCTCAGCGCAAAGGCGACGAAATCATTATCGGAGCTATGATTCTCACGGGGAAGTTCAAGAAGAAGACCGACCCGTTTGTCGGCCAGTCTTTTCCGAGCGGCGAAGACGAGGAAAAACAGGACTTCAAGCGCATCCTGCTCAACCTCGTGGACACCATACCGGACGGCAAGCTCGCCGGGCTAAAAGAGCGCGTGCAGAAAATCCAGAAAATCGGCCTGCAAAAACTGTCCGAGGAATTCTTTAGCTTCATCGACAAGCGCTTCGACGAAATCGAGAAAAACGCCGGAGAGCCCGAAGGGTAATGTAGCTGGAAAACTGCCGATTCGACCGATTCCACGAAAAGGAGCTACATGTAGCGTTTTCGGGCAGGAAGCCGGGCCGCATTCGGGTGTTTTTAGCCCTGTTTGGAGGTTATATTTGAGCTTCGCGTTCGCAACGTGCCGTCTCTGCGGCAAGGAATTCTATAAGGAAAAAGGGAAGCCCCGCGTCTGCGGGAAATGCCTTCAAGGTATGTGCAAGCACAAGTACAGGATAATATCAGCGAGCGCCAACGCGAATATATTGCAATGCGACAAGTGCCACCATGTGAAGATTGTCAAGAAAGTAGGCATGCGGCGAATTTTTGAAAAAAGTTCTGGACAAGTGTAGAGTAACGATGTAACTTGTTATAGCAGCTTTCGTGGGGGAGCTCGCAAGGAAACACTTAAGCGAAGAAGAGAGACCTTGAAGCTCCCCCAATAATAAAGTTCTTTGAAAAGGGAATGGCCGAGAAGAAAGGCTGAGGCCGAGGCAAGCGGATACGCACCGCAGTTTGCGTGAACTCGCGTAAGCGCAAGCCGCCAGTAGTGGCGTCATACTACTCCGTAGCGGAATCGGGTCACCGCCAGGATTTTCCTGTAGAACTGAGAGAGCGACCGTGCGAGAGCCGAAAACCTTCTGGTGAAAAACAGATACCGCCGCGTCTAATATTGCTCGTAGGGCATTCGCGGATTGTAGCCAGGTAGCGGAGCCTCCCGTTCCTTTTTCAAAAAAGTTGCTTTGGGTGCAGGACGCGCGCGGGTTCGAGTCCCGTAAGAAGCTCGGGGTAGCTGCGGAAGTTCGATTCTTCCAATCCAAGGCAACTTAATAGCGAAGAAAAGAGGCGAGACATGACTGTAAAACAAATACGCTATTGTGACATCTGCGGTAGCGACCTCGGCGAAGAGCCGTTAGCACCAAAAAGCCGTTTCTGGTCAATTAAATTAAAAGGAACGGCTTGCAATTACGAAAACAAATATCCGGATACCCGCGATACACACTTGGACATATGCCAGGACTGCGTATACAGGGCTAATCACGGGATACAGTTTGCAAAGTCGGCTAATGTTCCCACTCCTGAAGCCTTGATAAAAGTATTACTCGCCCTGGGTATTATAGAAGATAAAAAAATCAAAGGAGACGAACTTGAAGAAAAGCAAGGGGATGCGTAAGCATATCCGGAACACCAAGGCGAAGCGGCGGAAGGCGCTCGAAGTGCTCGACCCGACCGAACGCAAGGTGGTAGACCTCATCATAATGAATATTAGCAAGGTACACCGCCCGCCGACGCTCCGCGAAATCGCCGCAAAGCTGAAGTGGCACCATACCTACGCCGCGCAGGTAATCGACAAGCTCGTGGGCAAGAAATATCTCAAGAAGGACAAGGACGCCTCGCGCGGCATCCGGCTCAACCCCGACTTCTACGAGGTAGTCGTGAATGAAAAAAGCTAAGGAAACGATGGATTTCTCCGAATCAATAGGTTTTTGCCATCCGAGCAACGCCGTTCGAACGAAATGCGCGTGCGGAAGAGTGATAGGCTTGGGGCAGTCGGTTGACGACAACCCGCCGATAATAACCTGCGCCTGCGGCAGACAGCACCGCAAGGCTCCGGGCGGCTGGAGAGGCCCGTTCCGTGCGGGCAAACGCCGCGGCGGCAAGGACGGGTGCCCGGGGCTGAAGATTGCAAAAGGAAGGCGGACATGAGAATTTGGGATTTAGAGCCGCAAATACTTTGCCGACAGCATCTCCTCGGAGAGCACCGGGAGCTTCACGCGATATGGAGCGTCCTCGTAAACGGCAAGGCGGGCTATTCGCTTCATCCCGAGACCTTGCGCTGGCGCGGCAAGCTCAAGGCGCTCTACAACCGACACGAAGAGCTCGTGAAGGAGATGCAGCGCCGAGGCTACAACCATAACAGCCCTCTCGACCGCAGGCGCGCAACGGGAAGCGCCGTCCAGGATATCTTCGTGAATACAATAGCAGAGCAGATGGCGATACTCAAGGCCAAAGGATGTGAATGTAAGGGTGGGGTATGAGCCGAGACTTCGCTTTGTGTGTTTCTGCGCGTGAGCATGGTTGTATTGCGGATAGCCAAGCCCCATCCTTTTTGGAGGAAGAATGATACTGCTCGTCAAAGGCCGGAAGATAAAGGTTAAGTTCAGGTACGGTTATGCCTGGGCCGTCAAGGAAGGGTGTAAAAAAGTAAAGTATTCTTTCATAGCTTCCGATGTTCCACCTTCCAACGCGATAGACAGGCGCAGAACCGTTACCGCGATTCTGAGCGTCGAACCGCAGGACTTCGAAACTCCTCTGGCGGTAGGCGGCGATGCGGTTTGCAACCCGAGGGACAACTTCGACAAGGAAAAAGGCCGCCGCATCGCGCTTGCCAAGGCGCTCGTGAAACTTCCGTATCTTATTTATGTAACACCGGAAGAAGCTTCAACCGGAGCCGCCGTCAAAAAGACATTCAAGCGTATCCGCGCCGAGTTCTGGAGAAAATATTTCAGGCACTTGAAGATACAGAGTTGCCAGGCGAAGAGAAGAAAGCGGCCCCCGAAGGGGCTTGTGGTCGAATTTATCGATGATGCGGCGCTGGCAAGAGAAGAAGTAGAGAGACGGGAGAGATTGCGCGAATGCCTTGCTTGTGGAGCATGCGATGAGCTCGAAAGAGAAAAGAGGGATGAAGCGGCGGCTCGAAAAGAAGATAGCCGAGAATAAGCGGCGAATCGACGAGCGCAGGCGCAAGGACGCCGAGTTCAACAAGATGTGGAGCGAGATGAGCGTGATACAGCGCCGTTGCCAGAGGCAACATGGAGAAAATCGTAATGTCCAATAAGACCGGAGTACAAGGAAAGCTGAGTCCCGAGAAGGCGAAGCGTATCCGCGAGCTCTACGCGACCGGAAAGTGGAAGATGGGCAAACTCGCAAAACGCTACGGCGTCTGGTATACGACGATAAGCCACATAGTCCGCGGCGAAGCCTACAGAGATGCAGGCGGCCCGATTAGCACAAAAAATTACGGGAGGAAGAAATGACCAAGGCGGATATCGAGAGATTTATAACGGGCAAGCGCGCCGTGTTCGTGAGATATGTAGACCACAAAAATAACATAAGAGATTTTATCTGCGACGAGCCTAAAATAGCTTTTCGCGGGACTTGCTGTCGTTTACAAGCGAGCGAGGGCGTAGACGGCATAGCAATCGAGTCGGTGACCGGGCTGAAAGATGTTCAGATAATCGGTGAATGGTACGAAGGGAAGTAGTCATGACCGAGGTAATTATATCGCTCTCAATCGTAGTGGCGTTATTCTTCGTCATCGTCGCGCTCGTTTGGCGCGAGTGTAGGAACCGCGACCATGCCCGCTGTCCCGCGTGCGGGATTGCTTTCATGGCCCTGCCGGGCCGGAGCCTGATTAACCGCGAAGTCTGTAGCAAATGCGATTGCCGCAGGCTCTACGACCTGCTCATGGAAGCTTACGACGGGCTGATATGGTGTAGCGCTTCGGAAGACTTTCAGAAAGAAGGCAAGGCGCGCGTCGGATGGCTTCGCGGCCCCGCGAATACCATGAACCACATCGAGAAGTACTTAAAGGATTGCGGCGAGCTCGACCGTATTAAGCACGGAGAATAAATGACCGTTCATGAACTAAAAACGTGGCCAAGCGCCTTCAGGGCGATGGTCGAAGGCAAGAAGAGCTTCGAGTACCGGAAGAACGACAGAGGCTTTCAAGTCGGCGATAGGTTGAAGCTCTACGAGTACATACCGGGGAAGCGAAACACCGGCAAGTACACCGGCGACGTTCTCATCGCTAAAGTGATATTTATTCTCGAAAACGCGCCGCCAGCCTTTGGGCTCCCGGACGGCTACTGTATAATGCAACTGGAGTTTATAGGGCAATGAAATACAAGAGCATCAAGGTAAAAGAAAAGACCTGGGTTAAGCTTGTAAGAATGAAAGCTACCTATGCCTCGAAGTACAAGGAAAGGATTACGCTCGACGAGCTTATTCGAATGCTTATGGAGACCAAGAAAAAGAAATGAAAGGAGTTGTTCTATGCCCCCAGGATTCATGACCCCCGCAAGCAAGCGGAAGTTCAGCGTAAGCGAAAACGGACTTAGCTTCGAGTCGGTTTTTAAGGGAGAAAAGTTAAGGGCATATAGCCTCGAAAAAGACGCACACTACGTTGTTTGTGCGGAAGACTTCGTTGAAGCCGTCTTCCGCATGCTAAGCATGGCGAAGTTCGAGTTCTCGTTTAAGGACATCAACAGGTTCAGGGAGCTCCTTCATCTCCAGCCGGTGACCCCGAGGGTGGATGGCACCTGCGAGTTCGTTGACCCGGATAAATACGAAGAGATGAACGAAATCAGGGCACGGGGCCATCTCGAACCTTTGAAAATGCCGGTGGAGGAAAGGGACTGCCCCGAAGACTCCATGGAAGCTCTCAGCGAGGCGATTAAGAATCATATCCGCGCCATCGGCCCCATCGGCCCGGAGAACATGCAATTGCCGGTACAATTCAAGATGGACGGAACGCTTGAAAAGGACGAAAGCCTCAGCCTTCAATTCCAGGTTACCGGGATGGCGGTCAAAGTCCCCAAGCCTATATTCATTCTCAACCCTGCCGGTAATTGGGAAGAGCTTGAGAGCGACGACCCGCTGATGACAAGGATAATCAGAAATGAAATCAGGGAGGCCGAAAACTTCATCTCTATCGGCAAGCCGGTTCCCCCGAAATTGTTGCCGGGAAGGTACTTCGCCCTGGTGAGAGATTTCAGAAGCGAAGTCTCCGAATGGAGAGAGGTTACTAACGGAACTCAATGGCAAAGAAGTAAAGGGTAAAATCATGACCAAAGAGAAAAAACCGACCGTAGAAGAGTGTATGAAGGTTATCGAGAACATGGCGGCCAAGATAACCGAGATGGAAGACAACAGTCAGCTTATCCGGCCCGTGGCGATGGCGCTTCGGAAGGAGCTCGGGGTTGTGCCCGAGAATTCCAAGGAAGAGTTCAGCCTAAAGGTTCTCATGGCGACAAAGGCGGAGCCCATCGAGGCGGGCAAAAAAGCCACGAAAAGGAACCTCGCCGACGCGCTCAAACTCGCCAATATCGTCATTAAAAATCTTAAAACCGAAATCGAGGATGTGCGCAGGGGCGCAAGGCACTACCTCGGATACCAGGGCGACGACGTATACAGCGCCGGTTCGCTCTTCGTACTTGCCGCCACCTTCCGCATCCAGGACATCAAAAACGCCCGCGAGAAGGTCGGCAAGTTCTTCGGCTTGAACGAAACCGCGACCGACAACCTGAGCAATGACCCCGCCACTATAGTTGCGAATGTGCTCAACAAGTACAAGGAATTCTGGAAGTGCATAAACGAAGTCAAGACCATCTTCGAATACATAGCCTATAATATCGACGAAGATAAGCTCGGGGGCCGCGACGCCGCGATGCTCGATATAGCTATGAAGACATTCGAGCGCAAACTCGACTGCCATTTCGCGCCGGGGATTAACCCGGTAGACTAATGTCTCTCGCCGTGAACCCTCTCGTCGTTTCTGCTGCGCAGAAAAGACTGGCGGGGGCAGGCGGTAAAAACCGCCCGGCTGGCGACGCCGTTGCCAAAGGCAACGTGGAGGGGTAACATGATAACGATTAAATGCGATTGCTGCGGCAAGAAGATTCGCCGGAACGGCAAGCTCGATTCGTATTGGGGGATAAGCTTTGTCGTCGAACGCTACGACGGCGACGACAACCTCGACGAGACCGGCCTTGAGCTTGCGCCGGACGAGGACGGCGAGTTCGACATCTGCAACGCCTGCTACAAGGAGGCTGTGGCGAGACAGGCCAACAACACGAGGCCGAAGAATGTCCGGAAAATCGTAGATGCCGCAGTAGAGTTGGGATTTTTCAAGATGGTTGAGCCCGAGAAAACGGAGGGGGAATGATAGGCGTGATTGGAAAAGACGGCCTTGCGAGACAGTATTGCGAGGAACCGGGCTGCACGAGTAGTTCGTTCAACTTTATAGTGGGCCTCGAAAGGGCCGTGCTTGAGTGCACTAACTGCGGGCGCAGGCATGTTCTCGTGGACAAGCATACGCGCCTGATGGCGGCAAGCGAGCTCGTGATGAGCGGGGTAGCGGACAGTCCGCGCGTGAAGTGCCCGGCGTGCAAGGGCAGCGGCTTCAGGCCCGACTCCGCGGAGCCGTGCCCATCCTGTTATGGCACGGGATGGTTCGACCTCGACAGCAAGAAGAAAAGAGAAGAAAAGGCAAAAAAGAAGAAATGAGCAAGCGGCACAGCGAGAGAATGAAGGAGCGCTGGAAAAACCCCGAGTACCGGAAGAAGATGATGGGGCATATTAGAAGGATTCACGGTTGCGAGCAGTCCGACGGTTGTCCGCATTGCGGCGCGCTCGACGGGTATACGGGGACTTCGCTGCACCTGTACGAGGAGCATTACGACCCGAACGGAAAGTGGAAGGACAGCGACTTTAATGCAGTTATCAGGGATTGCCGGATAGTCGAGTGTAACGCCTGCGGGAAGAAGATGAAGCTGAGCACGGTACGGAGGAAGAATGAGCAATAACGAGCTTACAATTGTAATTATATTTATGTTTGCGCACCTGCTCGCGCTCAGCGCGGTTATGATATACACGCTTTGCCGGATGATAAAACTCACTCGCGACCGAGAAACCAAAAAGAATGGCTTCGAATGGGAAACATGCGGAACGGGCGACATGCTCTGCTACTTCGAAGAAGATATCGAGCCCGACTCGGAACTCGGCCATGCAATACTTAACCTGCCCGACATACATAGTTTGAATTGGGTCACCAAGAAGATAGTACATGTAAACACCTGGCGTTGTGGCAGGGAGAAAAAGATAGTTCATCAGATAACGAGGCTTATGAAAATGGGATTAGGAAAGGAGAAAAAATGGACTTCGGAACGCGAAGACAGCGCGGCGTAGTCAAGGTCGATGAAATCGAGTTCGAGAAGAGCAAGTATCCTATCAAGCTTGAGAAAGCGACCGGCACGTTTATGGCGATGATTCATGGAAAGGATTTCTCGGGCAAGAACCTCGACGAGCTCAAGGCGAAGGTGCTCGAACGCCTCAAGGAAATCAGCAAAGACCGCGAATGGGAAGGCGTGATAGGCGCGGAGATAAGAAGATACAACTTCGAAAACGACAAGTACAGCTTCACATTCGAGCGTCATTTCCGCTGCAAACTCCCTGACGGCACCTATCTTTTTAGGGAATTCAAAGGCAATGACCGCAGCACCGACCCCGAAGACCTCGAAGAAGAGATTGGCGATGTAAGCAACAGGCGGCGCTACAATTATCCGAGAAAAGACACCATCTACATTCCCTACAGCCCCGAAGCGTGGCTCGGATGCAAGCGAATCGGCGAGCTCAAGGAAGAACTCAACGAGCTCCTATTCAAAATGTTCGAGAAAGCCAGAACGCCGAAGCTCGGCGAAAAACTCGCCGAACTCACAAGGGCCAAAGTGAACCTGGTTGTTTCGAAAAAGAAGAAGGTCTCTCGGCGGAAAGGAAAATAAGATGCCCATAATAAACGAAGTGATTCACGTCGCCTACTGCGATATCTGTAAAAGCGGTAACCAGGTCGTGACCTGCGCAATCTGCGGCGGCGTGTTCTGCGACAAGCACTCGGTGACGATAGAAATAAAACGTATCGTGCAGAGCGAATACAAGGGCGAGCTCTACCGCGCGCTATGTAACGGCTGCCTCCATAAAGGGCAGGCCGTCGAAGATATCATAGAGGGCCACCCGTCAAACGAATGGTCTGACAGGTGCAGCGAGAAAGACCCTAAATACAGGGACGAAAACATATCGGGGATATGGGGAGTCGAAGATGAAACTGATTCTTAGGGCCGACACAGACCTCGAAGTCCAGAAGTTCAGGGTCATGGTCGATTGGAGCAACATGGCCAAGAAGGCTAATGGTATGCCGACCGGGCCAATGAGCATGTACGTCCACATCGAGGGCGGCGCATCCACGAACCGGCTCGATATCAGGGAAAACAAGATTCTCAAGAAGCTCCCGGAACAATACGAGCATATGAAAACTTTAGTGAGGCTCGCTCGCGTCTTCGGCTTCAAGGCCCGCAGGGAAGAGCACATGCCCCTGTTTTCGATGGGCAAGGCCGACAAGTACGTCATCGCCAGCGTGAACGCGGGGGTCTTCCTCGACAAGAAGCGCGAAATAGAGCTTATCAACGCCGTGCTGCTGGCCGGAACCTACTGGCCATATGAGCACATGGATTATACCGGGTACATGATTGAATACGCGAAGACGCTTGTAATTTCCGACATCGACGCCCCGAGGGAAATCGAGCTTGCGCATACGCTCACCGAAACTCTCGATATCTTCGGGCTTAACATACAAACGGGGGTAATATGCCCAAGTATGGATACTTAAACATAGTAGGAAGAGAGGTTATCCCGCCGTCGTTTTCGCGCGCCTGGAACTTCTCGGATTTTCTCGCGGAAGCTCGGGTTGACCGCGAGAGCGGCTTTATCGACAAGGGCGGCCATTTCGTGCTCCCCCCGCAGTTCAGCGCCGCAGGGCCTTTCAAGGACGGCCTCGCGGTCATTAAAAAGGCCAATATCACGTGCGTAATAACCAAAAATGGAAAGATAGTCGCGACCGACAATGACATCAACTGGCTCGACCGCGGCGGATACCGGCAAGGTCTGCTCTGCGCGGGCAAGCACAAAGACAAGATAGGCTCGTGCGGCTTCCTCGACCGCGACGGCAATTGGGCCATCGAGCCGCAGTTCGGCGACGTGCGGCCTTTCAGCGAAGGTCTCGCCGCCTTCCTCGACAGCCACGACACCGGACTTTGGGGCTACATAAACATGAAAGGAGAGAAGGTCATCCCCGCGCAGTTCCCGGAGGCTTATAGGTTCTCAAGCGGGCTCGCCTTCGTGCGCTCTATTAAACACAAGGGCTACATCAACCGCGAAGGCGATTATGTCTTCAAAGACATCGATAAATGCGCGTTTCTAAGCGACTTCAGCGACGGGCTCGCGCGGATAGTGTTTAAGTGCACGGGCAAAAACCAGAAGTATGAGATGGGATATCTTAACACCGAAGGCCAATGGGCAATCGAGCCGAGCTACTATATCGCGCAAGACTTCGGCTGCGGGGTCGCGGCGGTGAGGCTGAGCCACAAAAGCGATTACATTTACATAAATTCATTGGGCGAGCAGGTTATAGACGAGGAATTCTACGATGCCTATCCGTTCAGCGAGGATATAGCCGTAGTCGGCTCTCGCGGCAGGTATGGCCTTATCAATAAGGAAGGAAAGAACGTCGCCGGGCGCAGATATAATTGGCTCGGGAACATGGCAGAAGGAATGGTTATATTTGAAAGGAGTGAAGATGTTTGAAGTGAGACAGACGGGCGAGCGGGAGATACACACGAAGAAAGGCCCGGTGAAAAAGCCCGTGTATGAAAGCGTAGAAGAGGCGTTCGAACGCGCGGCGACATCAATTCTCGGCGTGAAAAACGAGAAAGTCGAGCGCGTCGTGCAAGTTCTCATCCCCTCGGCAATCCAGGGCGGCAAGCCCACGAAGGCTAACCAGAAGATACCGTGCCTGCCCGAGCCCGCGCATGAAATCTGCGTGACAGCCAGCGAGCTCTTCAACCAGGAGCAGGACATAGCATATCGCCTCGGGTATGGGCAAGGTTACCGCGACAAGGATGAAGGCAAGCCACGGCTCGAAGAGGGGCTTGAGCTCGTCGGCACGGACAAGACCGCCTCGTTCCTCGTGAAGTTCAGCGAGAGGGTTAAAGCGCTCGCAGAGGCGCATCACGGGCCGCTGCTGAACGACTTCAAGGATGCGCTGCAATACAAGCGCGACTTCGGCTATTCGAACGGCTACTGGCAGGGGTACAGCGACCGCGCGGGCAACGTAATGCCGAAGTTCCACGACTGGAAAGACCCGGAAAAAGAAGCCGAGGAATTCGACTGGTAAGAGGTTGTAAGCAGTCAATATGCTTGTGGCGGACTTGATTTTTCTGGTATACTCTGTAACCTTGTTTGTTTTGAAAGGAATATAATGGACGACGAGAAAAAGGAAAATGACTTTCTGGAAATACCGGATGGACTGCCCGAGGACTTCGGCGGCGAGCACGTCGAAGGGCTCGCGCCGGGCTTGACCGGAGAAAACCCCTACAGCAAGGCCGACGAGGAATACAGGGAGAAGGAGGCGGCCTACGCGAAGTTCCGGGAAGCCTGCATGGATGAGAAGACCGGGTGCTTCGGAAACTACTGCGATATTATGAAAAAGTTCAACCGCGATATCTACGTGAAGCGCTGCGCGAAGTGTCGAGAAAGCATGCAATGCTTCGCGGTGACCCAAATACGGCTCATGGCGCATTTCTACAAGGAAAATCGTCGCGGCGACGACTGGAAGGGCGAAGGAGACTAATATGTCAGAAGACCTGCAAGGCGTCATAGACGACTTCGAAACGGTGAAAAGTTTTATAACAAACATGTATCCGGAGCTAAACAACATCATCCTGCACTTCTGCGACGACGCCGAGGAGATATACCGCCAAAGCGAGGAAGAGCGGAAAGATGAAGGGAAGCCGCCTCGGGTGTATGCGCATGTCCTGCACCATCCCAACACCGTCTGCGCGAGCATGCACATGGCGGAGCTTACCGCTGAGCAGCGCCAGGGTATATTCGTTCATGAGTTCGGGCATCTCTTCTGTGAAAGGTATCCTTACTATGAAGGCACGGAAAACCCGCTCGACCGCGAGGAAGACGGCGACGCCGACTATGCGGTTACGCAGATATTCAAGGTTAATCTTCATTATGATGACGACGACATCGAATACGTCGTATTGCCCATTGGCAGCGAAGAGGTCGAAGACATCGACCCTTCGGAGATTCAGGAGCTTGCTACCGAAGAAGAGGAAGAGGATGCGGAGGAAGAAGACGAATACGGGCTCGGCCTGCCTTCCTCGGAGGACTTGCAAGAGAGCATAGTAGCCGAGCCGATGAGCGAAGAAGAGGAAAAGGAAGCCGACAGCGGCAATGTAATCGACCTGGAGCCCGAAAATGACTGAAATGAGCGAAAGATACCCGTGCAAGTACGATAACACGCCCGAGGAAATGAAGAAAAAGCACCCGTGTTTGCAATGTGAGCTCGGAGTCCGCAGAGACAAGCGCGGGGATTTGTGCCCGGTCAGGGCCTTGATTGCCAAGGTTGAAGAGCTCGAAGGCAAGGTGGAAAACCAGAAACTTCTTATCGAAGAAGACGGGTTATAACAACAGCGAAGGAAAGACATGGGAAGTTTGATGGGCCGTAGGCCAGCGGAATTTCCACGCGCTGAGAAGCCATATTTTCATTATTCATTCAAAGAAAGAGACTTTATCAACTATCTGCAAACCGCATACGAAAATAAAACCCATCCCATGAAGTTTGCGAGAGACCTGCCACACATAGCGGGCGGAGGTATAGTTCATTTTTTATGTGTGAGGTTGGATGAAAAGAGGCTTGTTGAATGTTTCAAGGAAGCCGCGAGTATAACCGCAATAAAAAGATTATTGCGCAATCCCCATTTCAAAACATGGGTGTATAGATGGCTCGCGGAGCTCCCCGCTTTATACAGACCCTCGTATGAAGCCGTGGGCTTCCTGTCTGAAAAGGAGCATCTTGCAAAACGACAAGTGTTTCCCTGGAGACATCTAAATGCAAACGTGACCGCGGAACCCGAGGGTTATAGAGACAAAAACCCCAATGAAAGGAGTATATCAGGGCCGCCGATTCCGCCTTGCTTGCGCAAAAAAGACAGAACATGTACGGAAAAACCCGCCGATGATACGGATAGTCGAAAAACTTGACAATGTAGGCTTTATGGCCCTAAATGACGGTACTGCCGAGGGTGTTTTTGGGTGCAATACGACCCTCTCGACGTGTTTCGCAAGCGAATCAAGTCTGGCGGGGACAGGCGGCAAGACCGCCTTGCGGGGTTGCGGGGTTATCGCTCGAAGCTTACGCTAAAAAAAAAAGAGAAAGAAAATCGAGAAGCGGGAAGAAGAGTAAGGAGTGATGCTCGCTTCGCTCCGCATCACAACGATGCGATGTGAAACGCTTCGTTTCACATCGCATGCCCGCGCCTTTACGGATACTGAAAGGTTTTATTATGTCCAGACTTGAAACACCGCTGTCCTGGATTGGGGGCAAGAATCGCTTGAAACGCAAGCTTGTTTCCATGTTTCCCGCTCACGATATATATATCGAGCCTTTTTTCGGCGCGGGCCATCTGTTGTTCTGGAAATCCCCAAGTAAACAGGAATGGGTATGCGACGTGAATGACGTGCTGATTAACCTCTGGAAGGTTATCAAAGACCCGGAGCTACATAAGCGCTTCATCGACTTTCTCACCTTCCACCCGAAATCCCGGACTCTTTTCTACGAGTACCGGGCCGCACTAAGCGACCCCGAGAGTTACAAGGATATCCTGCCTCATATCAGGGCGGCGATGGCCTACTATCTCATCAAGAGCTCCTTCGGGGCCATGCGCCTCTTCACCGGCGAGGAGGTTTGGGGTAGCACGCTTGGCACCGACAAGATGGTCGGATTCTATGGCGTGGACTGGAAGGGCGTCTTCGAACGGCTCAAGGACGTAATAATCGAGAACCGCGACTTCCGCGAGTTCCTTAAAATCGTCAACAAGAAGGCCACGAAGAAGACCAAAAATCGCCGCGTCTTCGCGTACTGCGACCCGCCGTATTTCTGCGTGACGAAGCATCCGACCGCCTGCTATGCCAATGATTTCACGATGGCCGACCACATAGACCTGGCAAGCACGCTAAAAAAATTCAAGGGTTACTGGATGCTTTCCATTGACGACTGTTTAGAGAGCCGCGAGCTCTACAAGGGTTTTAACATTATCGAAGTCCCGACCGTGTATACGAGTGAGAACGTCTTCACGGACGGCAAGCGGGTGACCGAGCTCGTCATAGGCAACTACGATATCCCCGAGGGCGTTATTCAGAACGAACTTTTCCTGCCGGAAGAAGAGGAAGAGGAATAGTCATGTCTCTCGTCACTTGAAGCAAGTGACTGGCGACGCAGTTGCTCTGTGAGCAACTTACAGTCGATTTTAACCCGTTAGCATGTCTCTCGTCGTTTTACCGCAATTAACCAGGCAAGAACCTGTTGAAATGTCTCTCGTCGTTCCGTGCGGGGACAAGCCCCGTCCAACACGGCAAAGCCGTATCGCGGAAAGGCTGGCGGGGGCAAGGCGGCAGAGCCGCCTTGCTGGCGACGCGGTGAATTCCATTCACCAAAAAAAGACCGGGTTTTCCCGGTCTTTCGGTTTGATTCGGCCTACCTGGTCGATGTTTGTGAAGCTCACATGGCATTCTCCTCGGTAGAAATCTCGAACTCAACACTATAAGTATAGCTCGGATGAGGAGCTTGTCAAGGAGAATTACTTCGGGCCTATACAGCCTCGGCCCCCGGCGTCAAGCCGGTTATCATGATTCTTGGCAAAACCCTTGAAGGCGAACCTTATCCACTTCTCATACATTTCGCGCCATTTCTTCGTGTTGCGCTTCGGAACCTTCCTGCCCTGCTCACGCCACCAGGCTTCCGCGTGCTCTGCCAGCGTCATCTCGCCGGGGTTGTATACGAAGCCCGCAGGCCCCACGCCTTTCGGCGTCGGCGGGTGAGACAGAACCATATCGGTCAGGTATGACGGGTATCGCGGGTCTCTGCGGCCGTAGCTTTCGGATGTAACGAAGTGAATCTCGTCGTCCGCCGTCCAGACCTGTGTTATGTTTGGGTCGTCGGTTCTCTGAGCAGCCACAATCAGGTTCGGGTGTTTCATCCCCCTTAATTTTCTTTCGGCCTGCCGTTTCCTCCACATGCCGTATTGGGGCTCGATGGGAGTGTGATGCGTGTCGAGCAGGTAGTCCGCGTTCCACATCGAAAGCCCTTCGAGCAGATATGTTTGTCTTTCCTGGCGGGTGGATTGCTCCATGTGCTCGAAAAGTCCGTCCCATATCTCCGGAAGCTCCCAGGCCGGTATCATCCAAGCGACATCTTCCTCGTAGCAGTAGTATTTGCCGTATTTCTCGGCGCGTTTCCGGGCCTCTTTGCTTAAATGTCTTTTGGCGAAGCCTTCGGAGACCATCATCCCACCGTGGCTCGCCGTAGACACCCATGTAACGCCCTTTGCGAGCTTGCGCTGGCTCTGAGCCCTGCCCCAGGGAGTGTTCTGCGGGTTGTATGCGAAGCCGGTCTCGGTCATTCCCTTCGGTATTCGGATAACACCTGACGGAAGGTCTTTTATGGGAATGAGCTTGTATCCGCCGTACCTGAAGGCGTAGTCCCATGACTGGCCTTGGTGTCTTTGTAGAAAAACAAGGCATTCATTCTCCGTGCCCTCGAAGAGAACCTTGTTATCCCTTATAAGCGCAAACTTCCCGGCTTCCTTGTGTTTTCTGATACGTTTTCTTGCGGCCTCATCTCGGCGCTTTCGTATTGCTTCCTTGCCGCCCCCGAGGTCGAGAATGAGCTTGTCAAGCGCCTTACGGTCGAGCTTCGTGCTTCGCAGCTTTACGCCGTCCGGAGTCTCTGTTATCCCGTGACGGCCTATCATAGCATCCTTGAAGCGCTTGTAATTGGGGGAGTAAATGGCTACATCATGCCAGAACTCGTCATTCTGCATCCAAAGAGACACGTTCCACGTCTCGTAGTTCTTCCAGCCATAATAGCCTTCGGGGTTGCTTTCCATCGCGCGGAAATGGCTTTTAGCTTTATTCCAGGGCTGCATCCGACTCGCGTATTCCGCCCGCGATTTGACCCCGAGAAGGGTATGTGCGACTTGCACCTCCGGGTGTTCCATCATGGCTTTGGCGATTGCGTTCGGCGTATCGAGACATACGCCCACCGGCTTTCCCCGGCCATCATATAACTTCGCACCCACGGGCCAGACTACGCCGGGCTTCTCGGGATTGCTGGCGGTGCCCCCGAACTCTTCTACCAGGTCTTCATACATCATCTTAACGGCGTCGCCTTCGCTTTCGAGCGTGGTAATAGGCCCCGGACTATATGGGCTCGTGCTTAACACCGAATACAGGTTAGTCCATTGACCGCCATGATAATGGTTAGCAAACCAGTAAATAGCTATCTCGCCTTCGGTCTTGATATCTGATGCGTCCATGAGGCCCTTGTATTGCTTTTTCAGAAAACGCACCATTTCCTGTTTTGTAGGGTCTTGAGAGTTTTTAACATGTCCCGCATTGCTGGCCGTACCGGCCTGGTAATTCATGGTCACTTTCTGGCCGGGATTGTTGTCTTGCACAAACTTTTTGAGCATTTTCGCGGTATCGCGAGTGAAATCCCAATACACCATTTGGTACATTACATTGATGCCTTTTGGCAGGACTTCTCCCGTAGATGCGTTGTAGTTCTGTCCGTTGATAAATATACGTGTTGCGGAGTTGCGGGCTTCCGCTTTTCCTCTCGCATGGGCTTCTTTTAGGATGGCTATCTGCTCATCGGTGAGAGGGGCATACTGCGGATTGCTGGCGGTTTCGCGTTTCACGCGCAGGATGAAGGCTCCTATCTCGCTGTTAAAGATTTCTTCGAGCGTCATCATGCCGTCTCTGCGTTTGTAGATATCGCCCGAGGAATACCCGCCGCCGCGGCCAATGTTCTTGTACTCGGCCCGCAGAATTGCCTTGTAGTCGGATGGCTTCATGGTTCCGCGCCTGCCAGCGCGAAGAATGCTCGCAACCTCGGAGCTTATCATCGTCGGGTAGCTGCCGCGATGGAGCGTTATCTGTATCGGGTTGTCGGCATATCCCGGATTAGCTTTTTTGCCTGCTTTCAGGAGCGCGCTGTAGGCTTCGTAGCCGTCGCCGAAGAACTGCTGAGACGTTCCCTGGGCCTGAAGCTTGACGGCGAGGTCTATCGGAACTTCCCAAATCTCTGTCATCGGCTCCTCGGAAAACTCCCCTTCGGCCATGTAATAGTCCGGCCAGTATCCTTCCCGCCCCGTGTAATGCGACATGTATGCCGCGTACAAGAGGTATCCCTCCTGGGGAAGCAGCCTTATCGCCATTTTTTTGAAAGATTTTTCGGGATTTTTCATCTTCCGCTCCTTGAGATAATTTGCCGTGACTGCGAACGCCGCACCGCTGGCGATGCCTGAAGCTATCCCCGCCGCGAATATAGGGAGATACCCCGGATTATCGACCGTCTTCGCGCCCATCATGTATGCGTCTATGTATTTCTGTGGAACGCCTTGCTTCTGAAGCTCCTTGATGATACTGCCCCTGGTGCGAAGCTCGCCGCCATAGTCGATAAGCTCTTCGAGGTATTTTTTGGAGCGCTTGCCTTTTTTCGGATTAGCCTTCATCACCAGGTCTCCAAACCGCTTAATTGCCTTCGTGTTCCATACGACGCTCTGCGGCAAGTTAATCATGTCGCCGCGATGGTAAGCGCCGTCATACCCCTGCGCCTTCAATTCCGCTATCAGTTCAGGCGAAACACTCTTGTTCGTGAGGTCTGCGAACAAGCCTTCCGCCTCGACCGGGATTTCCATCGGTGGCTTCGTCTGCTTTATCCCGAGGGGCTTTAACCATTCCTGCTTCCAGAACGCTATGTTATACGGCTGGCCCGCAAGCATCACTATTGCATGTGGACTGTCATGTTCAACATAACTATCTATGTAGTTAAGTGCGGCTTCGAGCTCGAACTTGCTGATGTACCTGGCATCGCGTTCCTCGCGCAGTTCCTTCATCAGTTTATCGGCGAGCTCGGCGCGTTTCTTTTTCGACAAGCTTACGAGAAAGTTCCACTTGTCATAGGCCCGGCCAGTCCATAACTGAGGAACCTGGCTGAAGTAGAGGCCGGAACTGCCGAGGTCGCCGACCTTGCCAGCCGCCCGGCCCTTGGAAATATCGGAGCCCTTGCGTAGCACGTCGTATACCGGCGACGGGTCGCTGGTAACGTGTATGCCATGCAATTTCGTCGGGCTTTCCATTTATTTCTTCTTCCTCCGGGACAGACTCTTCTTCGCCGCCGATTTCGCGCTCTTGGTGAGTTCCTTCGCCGCATCCACGGCCTCATTCAAGACCGGCGTGTACTTCGAGATTAGCTGCAACGCGCTTGTGAGAAAATGTATCGCCTTGACTCGGGCGACGTAGGCTTTTCGCACCTTCGCGCCCTTGCTCGTGAGGACGAGCGTTTCGTCCACGTCGGCGTAGCCGGTCAGCTTGCTCTCGATATCGTCGTCGCCCTTGGCGAGAAAGCCGTCGATGATTTGCTTCGCCTCTTCGAAGATTGCCTTCGCCTCGTCGTCGTTCTTGATTTCTTCGTAGGCTTTCTTAAGCCGGTCGAGCTCGTTTTTTACCGACATGATAACCTCCTAAGTTGTTCGCAGAACAACTGCGTCGCCAGCCTTGCCTCGCCTACGAGGCACGGCGAGAGACATAAATTACCTCTTAATCGCTCGAAGCGCCTTTCGCCTCGATACTTCCCTTCGCCTGGTCTCTCCGGTCACCCTCGGGGCGGTCGCGGCGGTCGCGAACCTGCCTGTCGGCACGGGTTTCTGGCCGTCGAGTTCCGCTATGAGCTTGTCCATGTTTGCCCTGTGGGCCGCGCATTTCCTTTGCCACGCCGCCTGGTCTTTCAGGTGCCTGTTTCGCGCAACCTGAATCTTCTTGAGAATGTTTACCTGCTTTTTGGTAAGCTGGCCCTGGCCCTGTTGCGCGAGCGCGACGACGCGCGCAACTTTCTCGACCTGGCTTCTCTCCGCCGCCTGCGGGTTCCCGGTCGCGAGCGAATTCGTGAGCCCTCCGCCCTGGCTACCCATCATTATAGGCATAACCGACTCCTTTCTAAAGGTCGTAAGCTTCCCTGACATTGTTAATAAGATTGTAGAGGTTCTTGCGATACCCCAATTTACTCCATTTCTTTCCGTATAACTTGGAGGCGTGCCACGGCATTTTCGCGGCGTCGGCGGAGGCGTACCCGAACTCAAGCGTGAAGTCGCGCAAGGTCATCCTGCCGTATACGACGGTTTCGATAACCATGATAAACGCTTCGATGAGCTCGATACGGTCGAGCGTCGTCTTGCCTTCCTGGTAGTCGCGGTAGCTGCCCCAATAATCGAAGGCTTCTTTCTTGCGCTTGTGATGGACGATTATACGGTAATGAGGATGCATCCAGCCTTGTCTCGTTTGCCATTGCGGGCTGTCGTACCCGAGGAATTCATAGCTAATTCTTAAATTGGGAGCACCCTTCACCTTTAATGGCTTCGATTCCGTCCCTCCCGGATTCGGGGCTTGTTTTCCTAAATGATATTTGGCCACATGCTTCAGAATACAAACTCTTTCGGAGAGCGACAGCCCTCTTGCTTTCTTGCCCCAGGGCTCCTCAAAACCTACTTTGACTTTGCTTCCGAACCTTGGTTTGCCCGTTGCATATCTGCTCGTTACCAATCTGCCCGCCGCTATGTCCCACAAATAAAGCGGTATGGAGTTCAGATGTTCATCTCCAGCCGCAAGGGCCGCAGCTATTCTTTCTTTTTTGACGGGAATGATTTTACGCAACTTATCTATGCCTATATGTTGCGCAAGTCTTTCCATTTTTTCTTCGAATGATTCCTCTCCCGGATTTGGGGCGGTTTTAGGGATGTACCTTCGCACCTTCTGCTGTAAATCTCTCAACCTGGCATTTAAGCCGCTATATTTCTTTTTCAGCTTGACGCCCTTAACCAATGGTGCCCCGAAGGCGGCATCCATCAATCCATCAGCACGGTTAATGCGCTCGACTGCATCTCTGATATTACCCCATCCCACTTCCTTTTCGGCCAAGTCAACGGAATGGTAAATCTTGGCAAGAAGAGCATCATATTCGCTTTGGGTAAGCGGATTCGGGACTCCCCTGCCCTGGCTTTTGTCGGCGTACCCGATTATCTGATTGAGCATGGCGCGGAGCTTTATGACGATTTCGCGTTTCTCACGCGAAGCGCCTATAATTGACTTGCCCTCTTGTTCGATGCCTTCGAGGAGTCCGAGCGCTTGATAAGCTTCCTCCTCGGCCTTGTGAGGGTCGCTGGCGAGATATCCGCGCGCTTTTTCAATGTAGGCTTGAACCTTGTTTATCCGCGAGTTCCATTCGCGCCGGTTGAGGGGGTTTCTTACGTGTCTTTCGTGTTTGGGCACTTTGTGAAAAGGGTTTATCAGGGCCGCTATTTCATGTATTTCGTAGAGCTTGCCCATAAACGTGACATGCACCCTGAAGCCGCCCCCGGTAACCATTATATCGGCTTCTCTCGGGTACTCCTCGCCCGTTTCCTTGTCGATTATTTTTACCTCAACCTTGCCGCTATGGTCGGATGTCCATTCTGGCTTGCGGGTAATATGTACGCTGTATTGCAGGCCGTCGATGTGCTTTCTGATTGCCTGCCAATTCATGTTGAGAAATTTTTCTTGTTCTTTGGTGAGGTTTCCTGCGGGATTCTTTTTCCTCGATGCCTTCTTGGGCTTGCATCTCTCGCCGTATTCGTTTATCGCATGGGCCGTCGCCCGCTGGACTAAGTTTTTCATGTTTTCCTCCGCGTTAATGCGTTTCTTCATCTCCCCGGGTATGCCGTCGAGGAGCTTGATGGCGCGGCCAAATCGCTTCTTATCTATCTGGTAACGAACGTGCTTGAAAAATTCGACTGGTATGCCGGTCGCCTCATAGCGATAGTCCCCTATCGAGTACTTCATTTTGCGGGTATACTCGTTGTAGTATTCTATCCTTACTTTCGGAGCTTTTTTCATTTTCCTTCCAGCGTCACGTCCGCGGTCTTTCGCATGTCCTCGCTGAGCATCAGCGTGGCATCGAGAAGGAGAAGGTCATGGCTGATATCTTCGAGAAGCTTCGTCTTCTCCTCGCCGTCATCCATGCCTTTCACCGCCGCGAGCTCGTCATTCAGCACGAGGCGATAATCGGGAAGGAGCTCGTGAAGGTTCTTGTCCATCCTCACCGTTTGCTCCGCCACCGTCTTGTGCATCAGCGGGATGCAGCCCGTGCAGATAACCGCCAATATCGCTATCAAGCAAAGCCTCTTCATACTTAACCTCCTTGAAACCTGTTTCGCTGTCAAAGTATATTTTCATTTTTCCTCGATTTTAACCGGCCTCCAGTTCTTCTCGCGCTCCTTCTGCCACTCAGTATACGCGACTTTAAGAATATCTTCAAGCTGCGCTTCGCTGTTTATCGACGCGAAGATTTCGCCTATGTGCCCGTATTTGTCCTCCATGCCGCTCTTCTTCCATTGCACCTTCAAAGCCTCGACATTGCCGAAGGTTTGATGCAGCATGTCCTTGACCTTCTCAAGCGCCTCAGCGGCGTTCTTCTTGCCCATGTGCTTGAGAAGCGCGGTAATGACGGAGATAAGCGTTGTCACGAGAAACACGACTACCATGTAATTTTCAGTCAACCACTTCATCACTAAATCCTTTCCATAGTTCCGGGTATTCGCGGTGGAGCTCGTCGAAGGCATGTTGCTTTATATCTGCGATGAGCTCCTTACATTTTTTATGAAGGGCGGGAGCGACCGCCCTTTCCAGATGCTCAGAGGCTTCGCGGACAGAGACCAGCGCACCTTTCAGGTTGTTGGCCTTTAATACCGCTTTGTAGCCTTCCTGCTCTGGCATTTATTTCTCCTTGAGAGACCACGGCCAGATTCTATCGAGCTTGTCATTTAATGACTTCACATCCTCGCGCACGAGGTCTATCTTGCCGTCGATGTTGCGTAACTGCGCGGTCATCTGCTCTTTTATCGACTTTATGTTCTCGCTGTTGGCCCGGATGTCGGCGCAAGCGTCGCTGTAGGCCAGGAGCGAGGAGGTTAGCAATGTCGCGAAGGCCGTTATCAGTATAACCACCACCGACAATGACAGGCTCACCACTTTTCCGTTTTTCTGTACCTCTTCCACTCTACTCTCCTTGTTGCTAAGGCACCATCTGCATCATCATAGTATTGGCGACTCCGGAGCCGCTCAGCGGCCAATGAAAGCCTATGTCAACCGGGGCGACATCCAAAGCGTCATCCGTCCTCGTCGTTAAGGTGTTCCAATCCGCCAATGCGTAAGCGGGGTTGCCCGCGTCGATGCAAGGGCTGTCCGCGCCCTGGCCCGCCGCGATATGGCTTAGATAATAATTGCCCAAGCCCCCGGCGACCAAGAGCGGGTCTGTAAAAACGCACGCGGTATTGCTTATAAAGTTACCTATCATTCCAACCAGGTCATAACAGGAGTTGTAGGCGCGGCCAACGGGACTTGAGCCGAGATAGAAGTTCGGGGCTGATGTGCCTGCCGTATTCCCCCAAAGAATGGTGTTGTAGATATAAGCACCGCCCCACGAATCACCGGCAAGTCCTCCGCCATTTCCGCCCGGAGCCGAATTTGCGGTTATCGTGCAACTTGCAAAGCCGGGATTGCACCCGGCATTATACGCATAGCAGCAACCGCCTTTTCCACCGCCGCCTGCAACATTGTTAAAAAACAGGCAATTCCAGAATGACGGGTCTGCGCTGCCGCCCGAACAAAAGATACAACCGCCATGATTTCCGTTCGTCGAGTTGTCGAAAAAGACTATATTCTGGAATTTGGGTGCGCCGTTTGTAACGACAATCGAGCCTCCGAAGCTAGTTCCGCCCGGATTGCCGTTTATAATCTGGAATCCATCTACTACAAACGCCGTGGATTCGCCAGCCGAAAAAACGAAGTGGCGGTCGAGATTTTCAGCGTCGAGTATGCAATTAACCCATCCATTCTCGCTCTCGATAACAACATTTTTGCCGGGAGAAAGCCCACGGTTATTGGCCCCCGTCCACGTGCCGTCGCGAACAATAAGCTTGTCTGCGCCCGACACCGCTGCGGCAATAAATGTCGCTATATCGGCAAAATCGTCGGGCATATAATACGTCGCCATCGCTACACCTTCAAGCTTATAGTCGTTTTGTCTACGGTAAAAACCGGGACTTCCTTCTTCTCATCCTGCAAGTCGGACAGTCTCGCAACTATCTCAATGTTGCTTAAATTGGTTTGAACGCCATTCACGGGAAGCTTCGCCCGCCCCGCTTCAACATCGTCGCACCATTTTTGAGCTACTGCCAAGTCGGCGGTAACGGGGGGAATCGGCTCTGTTTTGTGAGAATAATTTGCCTGCGGTCGAAGTTTGGCTATAAAGGTTTGGGCTTCCGTTTTTGTCAACTCCACTTCCGTACATATAAAAAGCTTCCTTTCAAGGGCGGTCACCTTCGAACCCGGCTCGCGGATGGAAACGACATCACCGGCCTTGTAATTGCCGTTGTCCTTGACCATCGCTATAAAAATGTACTTAGCCATTGTTTACTCTCAACCCAACCGTTAAATCCGCGCCTGCTACGCCGCTGCCTATCTGGTCTATGTTTATTCGAAGCACGTCATTCTTAAGAAGCTTTACGGCGAGGCCGGTTTTAACCCCCGACTGCGCCGCGGCTGCGATTTGCAGGTCTGCCGATGAAACTACAGTAGTCCACGCGCCGCCGAAGTTGCTCGACTTCTCTATCTCAATCGTTACCGCCGCCCCGGTCGGAACGGTCTTTATAACTGCGAGCGCTTCAAACGCCTGGACTTCCTGGCCCACGGGGAGCCACAACGTCAGGTCGTCGCCGACGACCAAATCGCCTGGAATGGTGAATATATACTGCATTTCTTCGAAGCCGGGCGGGTATACTTGTGCTGCCATGTCTCACCTATAAGTTGTTTTTATGATTCGCTATCGCCGTGTCCATCGCCGCCTTCTGGCCCGCGTCGAGCTCGACGGGCGTCGTCACGCAGAAATCACTTGAGCAACCTTCTATCATTACAATTATGCCAATCGCGTCATAGATATCCTTGCACGGTAGAATAGGGTTACCCGTCGCCGGGTCGATATCACGATACGGATTGGGGAGGTTGTAAACCCCGTCGATTAGCTCTCTTTCATATTGGTATTCCATGTCACACCGTGTAAGCGAGGCGAATGCCTTCGTAATTGATAGCGCCGCCTATTCCCCTGTGATTTATATTCAAGCCGCATAGGTGCCCCGCCGCGAGGTTAGGATACATGTTCGTACCCGCGAGATTGGTTAGGTCGAAGAAGCTCCTCACATTTACCGCACCTACAAGGTACGAACCCACCGCGCCCGCGGGGTCGGGATTGTTGACGAAGTTGAAGTTCTTCGCCTGCCCGTTAAGGCAATATTCGCTCGCAAAGTCTATCTGAACCGTCACGCCGACATTGGCCCCCGCATTAAAATAGATAAGTTCAAGGGCAACGAGGTTGGCTATCTGGAAGTCGGTCGGCACGTAGAAAGTGAAGTCATGAGCTCCCGTGCCGCCGACGTTGCGGCTGCGGTAAGGCGATGGGTTGCTCGAATTGTAGTCGGTCGCCGCTATGAAGATGTCTCGGACGGAGCCCGCGATGGTGCTCACCGTAACGTCTACCCTGTCCGCGCCGGGGTTGTCAACGCCCGCGAGCGCAATCCCGGCACCGGCGATGAGGTTGAACGCTGGCCTAATCGCTATCGGTACGGCGTTTACCTCGACTTCTATGTTGTTCGGGTAGACGCGAGGCCCCATTAAAACAGCCCTTTCTCCGTCATCTTTTCAATAAAATCGCCGTAGCCGACATCGAACTCTTTGTCTTCCTGCTCGCCCGTCTCGGGGTTGACGACGGCCCGCTTGACCTTCTTGGTCGCTATCCGTGCGGCTATCTCGGCATCCTCGCCGCCAGCAAGAATTTCTTCCTTGAAGATATATGCGAACGTGTCAACCTCCACAAAAATACCGGCCCCGGTCGGGCGCTCCTCTACCCTGCCGCCGACCTTGATTTTTCTTTTGCCCTCGGCGATGATTATCCTGCCATCTCGTATGACGGGCTTGAAAACCCGCTCGACCCATTCTAAAGCGGTTTTGGCCATTATGTTCTCCTTAGTTCACGTTTGTTCTAAGCGTCTCGATATCGACATTGCTCGCCACGAGCGACGTATCGGTATATGTTACCTGGTATTCTTCGCGCGTCTTGCGAAACACCCTGTCGAAGGCGGAATTCGCCGCTATCACGAATGGCGAGCCGTTTATGTGCCTTAAGACGCCGCCTGCCATGCGATACTGGATGCTCAGCGTGCCCGCCTGCGTGCTGAAAACCGATACGCCGTAAAAGGCGTGGTTTCGCAGGTTTTCGACCGCGCCAGCTATGTTGCCGCCGCCTGCGAGGGCTTGATTGTTGGCTATAATGTTCAGGCTGTCGCTGCCGATAATTTCCTCACCCATATGAATCTCCTTACGTCTGCGGTTTTATGTAAACATTACCATAAAACCCCGTTACCTGGGCGGCTCCCGTGTTGAGGAAATAAACGCGATAGGATTGCGCCTGAAGCTTGTATGTCCTCAGTATCCTTTGCCCGGAAGCGACCGGAAGCCTGTCGAACTCGACCCACGGGGCGACGCCTTCGGCGGACTCGGCCTCGATTATTATATGACCCGCGCCCGCGCCCGAAGGGCCGGGTAGTATTTCGGCGTATATGGTAAATTCTTTAATCGAGCCAGCCATACTCGGGAGCGCGGCGGATGCTATCGCGAACCTGCCGTCGTCCGGGTTGGCCGGAATCGAATTGCCCACGAGAGGGCTCGCGTTGTTCGCCGCCCATACGGCTACTTCCTGCTCGCCGCGGACGCTCACCGGGTCTGAACTGCCGCCGCTCGCCACTTCCACGCGAAGCCGGTAGTCCGGCGTCATGGTAAGATATCGGTATATCGGGAATTGAAGCGGGTTGGTATCCTCTTCATTGAACTGCCGGAAACATTGTCCTTCGCCGATGGGCTTGAGGTTGATTTGGTAATCCCAAACCGTCTGAGCCTCGATGGTATTGTTGCGATACACCACACGCGCGAATTCGCCGCTCACCTGCACGCTGTACTGCTCGGGCGGAAAGTCGCCGTTGGGTATGGCGAGCTCGGCATACGGAAACCGCGCCTTCTCCCGCTTGTCGTCGGGAACCATCGCCGCAAGCGCAACGGGGTCTGGCCCCATGTATACGAAGATATCTGCGTTGACGTTGGAGCGCGTGATGATGTCGAGCTTGTTATAGCCTCGAACCTGAAAAACCCCGCTGTCGTAGCTCTGCCCTCCCGCGAGAAGAGGAATCACCCTGTTTCCCTGGGAGTCATGGCTAATTCGGGGTACGAAAACTCCCTGCACGGGCAGTATTCTGACTATCTCAGTTCCCATGCTCCCTCCTATCCTTGTGATTGCGTGGGCACCGTCAACCCGCGCTGGCTCTTGTCGGGCTTAGGAACGCCGAACCAATAACCTAATATCTCCGCCTTGAGCCAATGGCTTATGAGCCCGTTGTTCTCCCATTGAATCTCGAAGGTTTCCTTTTCGAAAACCACGATAGTCACGGGGTCTATCTCGGGCTTGCGCGGATTCCAGAACTGCTTGTGGCCGCCCCTGTACCATAGCCGTATGTTTACATCGTTGTAAGCTCCCGGACTTTCAAGCTCCTGGTGAATGTTGGTAATTATCGCCGCCGAGCTCTCGGGAACCGTAAATGTTACGCCGGTATAAAATGTCTGCCCAGGCGCAGCGCCACTCGGCGGAATTTCGAGCCCGTCGCCCGGAGGCGTGGTAATTTTCAGGGGCTCTGCAAACGCGGGCACGACATTCTGCGGCGCCATGATGTAGTTTTCGGCAAGCCGGAGCATCATGGCCCCGAGGTTGTCTTTTTCATTCCCGAGCCAGTCTTTTTTGTGGCCTCTACCGAGGCTGAGTCGCATAAGCTCGGGAAAACCCTCGCGCCAAAACCAATTCCTGTCCTCGGGAACGTCGCCGAGGCCCGCGAGCTTGTGGTATAGTTCTCGCTCGTTCATGTTCTCACCCCTTTGTCTCTACTGTTATACGCTCTTGTATTCGCCCTGCTCGGGTATGCCCGTGGTCAGGTTGAGCGCATCCCGGTAGTAGTACTTGATACCCAGGAGCGAGAAGTAGATGTATATGTCCGTGTCAACCGGCTCAAGGTTGATGAACTGGACTTGCACAGACGAGTTGCGGTTTATAAACAGGGTCACGGGGAAAATCAGCGGCTCGTTGGCATCGCCCCCGAAGTGCTCGCCGAAAATGGGGACGTTGTTGAGGTCGCGGCCACTTGCGAGGTCTTTGAAGTTCACGGCGAAGTTGCGGGTCGCGAGCCATTCCTGGTCTACGAGCTTTCTTCCCGTAAGCATTATTTTCACGGCTTCGAAATCGGCTTCACTCGTAATCTCGAACGTCCCGGTGACCGCCGTGCCCGAAGGCCCGGCCACGAGGACGGAGTTCTGCCAGGGCGCGGTTTCCTGAACCGGCCTTTGGATTGCATACCAGCCCGGACGCTCGAAGGTCTTCTTGCGAAGGTATTCCGCGGGCGTCATACTTCTCTGGTAGACTTCCGTTTCGCGGGTGCGAACCGGATACTCGACGCGCCTGTTGGGGTCAACGGCGCTTCTCGGGACGGGCTGAAGCACGCTCTGAGGCAGGCGCGCGGAAAGCTCCGGGGATATCGGAGATGGTGACGACGGCGAAGCATACTGCTCGCCGGGAAGCTGGCCGATTCCCTGCAATGGATGCGGAACCGAACCATACATAATAACTCTGCCGTCTCGGGTTTTCACGAGTCTTGTTGCCATGTCTCTTTCTCCTAACAAAGGGTTGACATAATTCGCTCCCCTGCTACCCGGAGCGTCGCTTGTCTCGTTGTTTTTTCAAAGGGCCGCCCCGCTCCAACGGAGCGGCCCCCGCGAAGAAAAGACACGCTTTTTCGGTGAGACAGCCGAAGTTGCGCGGCTATTGCTACTGCACTTCTCTCCAGAGCACGCCAATCAGGTACATCCTGATTTTGACGGCTTCCTGGACGCTTGTGAGCGCGAGCGGAATCGGCCATCTCAGTTCCACGCGGAACGACTGCTGCGCGGGGATGTGGATGGGCTTGATTTTCCCCTGCTGGGGAACGGTCAGCTCGAAGCCGTGCTTGATGTCCTGGAAGCCGTGATTGACTACGACCTGGTTGCTTCCGGCGTTGTCGCCGACCGCTACCCCGGTCAGGCCGACGCCCTCGGGAATGTGGATTCCCGGAAGGGTCAGGTAGTCTTTGGAGCCGATTGTCAGGCGCGCGAAACACTTCTCGCGAAGCTTGACTTTCTCGACGGCCCAGGTGACGTCCGTGCCGATTGCTGCGGCCTCGTCGTAGTTCGGGAATATCTCAAAGCAGATGCCGAAGGCATGAAACTGCTGCGGATACGGAAGCTGTCCCGAAGCCACCATGTTGGTCTCGATTTCCCCTACCGCGGACGGGTTCTGGAAAAACGTCAGCGTCCCGGTTCCCGCGATGGGATAATCCTTCGTGTCGTAAAGCTCCTGAGCTATCGGCTCAAGGGCCGGTACGCCCGCCGCCGCGGGTGCAACTCTCCTGGTCATAATGACCTCCGTTTTCAAACGGTTGTTCCTCTCCGCACTCGGGCGCAAGCGGAAAAGGAAAACAGGATACGCCCTATCCCGTCAAAATGCTATTGAACTTCTCTCCAGAGAATACCGACGAGGTATGCCCTGACTTCCCATCCGCCGCCCTCGACGGCCGGGTTGCCGAACGGCCACACGACCTGGACGTAGAACGACTGCTGCGCGGGAATGTGGATGGGCTTAATCTTCCCGCCCTGGCGGATTGTGACATCGTAGTAATGCTGGATGTCCTGCAACCCGTTCGTCGGGAAGGCGTTTATGCCCGCCTGCGCGCCCGTTCCGAAGCCGACCGGGCCGAGCGAAGCCGGAATTCTCTTCGCCGGGTCGATGAGATAGGTCTTGCTCCCGATGTGGAAGCGGAAGAAGGCGGTTTCGAGAACCTTCTTCTTGTTCTGCCAATGCGCCTCATCCACGCCGGTCTGAGCTTCCTCGGGGAAATACGGGACGAGCTCCAGATTGAGACCGAAGACGTGGAACTGCTGCGGATACGGAAGCTGTCCGTTCGCCTGCATGTTGGTTGCAAGCTCCGCGAGGCCCGCGATGCCCGGATTCCGGAAGAATTCGAGCGTTGACACCGTGCCGTCCTGAAGCTTGGTGTCGTACAGGTCTTGACGAACGGGCTCAAGCGCCGGTACGCCCGCTGGCGCGGGTGCGATTCTCCTGGTCATACTACTCCTCCTGTCAACTTTCTGCCCCTGCTATCGGGCGCAAGCAAGGGCCGCTTGGAATGCGCCCTATTCCGTTACATTTGTTAGTATTCGACTTCGGCTTCCTCGCCGATGCCGACGCTGTACTCCCCGAACTGCTCGGGAATGAACTGGCCTATCTCTGCCGCCTCGGGCGGAAGGAACTGGCCCATGCCCGTGTCAAGCGACTGACCCATTCCCGCCGTGTACGGGAGCTCGACGTAATCGCCCATCCCGGCGGTGTACGGGAGCTCGACGTAATCGGACAGTCCCGGCATAGCCAGGCCGAGAATGGTTCTTCCGGCGACGTACTTCGTCCAGGCCATCTTGAAGACGGAAAGCGCGATGCCGGATGTTGCCGTCAAGACGCCCTTGGCGACATCCTTCGTGGCGACGGCGTAAACCGCGCCCGCAACGAGCGAACCGCCGAACTCTCCGGCGATGACGACCGGGGTTCCGGCGTCCGGCTTGAGGCGTCTTACTACCGCGTTGCCGAGCGCCATTCCCATGAAGCCTACGCCGACGCCCATGACCGTCTTCACGGTCTCGACCGCGAACACGCTCTTGACGGTTTCGACCGCGCCTTCGAGCGGATTCATGGCGTACCTGGCGCTTCTCACCGGGTAGCTCTTGGTGTATGACCTCTTGCTCGAACCGACCGCGCCATGCTTCTTGATGTAGCGGTCGATTGCGCTCTTGCTGTATCCGCGCTGAGCGAGGTAGATGGGGACGGGAATGCCCTTACGCCGCGCCCATCCGGCGGCCGAGGCAATTGCATGCCCCTTCCTGTCTTTCTTCCATGCGTTGGCCGCGTATTTCTTCGCGGGCTTGTGGCCGCGAGCGCGCCACATCTTTGCGGCTTTCGTGACGCCGTGCTTCTTGACGAGAGCCCTGTAGCCGCTCGCCCTCTTCTTCGGGTTGGCGGCATACTTCTTTTTCCCCGCCTTTTTCTTGGCAGGCTTGTGGCCCTTTGCGCGCCACATCTTTGCGGCTTTCGTCACGCCATGTTTCTTGACGAGCGCCTTGTAGCCCGTTGCCCTCTTCTTGGTTTTCTTGGCCATACGATTTCCTCCTTTCGCTTTGGCCTTGGAAGGTTTTCCCTTCGCCTTCTCTTCCCTTTTCCACTTTCTATATGCTTTGGCCCCCTTCGTGACGCCAAGTTTCTTTACCAGGCTCTTGTATTTTCTGCCTGCCTTCGACATCTTCACCTTCTTGCCTCCCTTCTCGGGCGGATTGACGAGAAAAGTCCACATGTCCCCTCCTAACCTCGCACCCAATCACTTACGCGAACATTCCTTCCCTTCTTTGCATCAGGGATATGAAAAATCGCCTTGCCGTTTATGTCGGTGCAAACATGCACCTTGCCTTTGTAGTCGTGCTTAAATGGTATCTTTTTCTGCTTTCTCGAATTCCCCTTGACGTGGTAGGTTACGTCGGGCGCATCGCCCATCTTAACCATTATCGGCGGCACATCCGACTCCACCCATTGAAGCTGGACGGTTTCGGGGTCAACGCCGTGGAAACGCCTGTGCATCTTAAGCGCTTTTTTCCAGAGCTCGGGGTAGGCTTTCTTGAAGTCCGCGAGCGTCGGCGGCTTTTTCTTGTCCATGAGGTCAACGCCCGGATTGCCGGTGATGATAAGAAGCTCGGGGTTTGCGGCGACGCGCCTTCGCGCACGTTCGATTGCGGGCATACCGCGTTTAAGAAGTTGCCTGGCTTCGTCGATTTCCGTCTTGGTGAGTTCGAGCTTGTTGTAGAGCCGCTTTGCAGCCGTTTCGCCTATCGCCCGTTTGACGGCGGCCTTTGATATGGAACCCTTGCGCCCGGTTACGACGGCGACCTTGCCCTTCGCGCGGTTGCTGATAACTTCCTTGAGAATTTTTCGTTTCATTGTGGGAGAAATGCCGTCGAAAGTCCCCCACCACATGCCACCTGTTATCGCCTTGGCGACCTGCGGGATGGTGCGATGCGGGCTGTCGGGTCTCGGGCGGAATCCGCGCTTATGTAGGTTCTTCTTCACCCGCTCGACCATGTAGTAGAACCGTTCCTTTGGCGGCAATCTCCGGCCTTTTCTTCTCGGGTTTTCCTTAAAAAGATAATTGGCCATCTTATTTTTTCCTTCTCGGTTTAATCGCCATCGGAGCAAGCTTCACCGCCGTGAGGGCGGTTGCTCCCGCCAGCGCCGTCCAGAAAAGATATTCATACCACGCCCGTATCCTCGGGGGCCGTCCTTTGCCAATAGCTTCGAGGAACTTCACCTTTTCGCCTTCGGGAGCTTTTTCGAGAACAGTCTTTGCAAGCTCGGCGGCGACCTTTTCTCTTTCGAGCTCAATTTTTTCCTTGGCCGCAAAAATTTCGGATATCTTCGGCGCGGCGACCGCAATCCCCGCGGTCATCGCCGCGATAAGCGCGACGGCGGCGATAGTGAGAACTACTACTCCCGACAATCCCGCTTGCTTAAGCCATTCCTGCGGAAGCTCATAGCCCTGGTCAATAAGGGCCTTCAATGTCTCCGTGCGAACATCGCTTAACGCCGCCGCAAGCGCCACGTTCATTTCGGCTATGTCGGAGTTGTACGCATCGATAAGCGCCTCCGCCTTGTTGAGTCTTTCGACATAATCGGCGGGCGCAATCGTCTTTTCCCTGTACTGCTTTTCGAGCTCGGCGGCAAGCGTTTCTACTATGTCGCGCCTGGCCGACATCTGGTTTCTCAAGGTGTAAGCCGCGGAAAATGTCGGGTCTTTGAGCGCGTTTTCCTGAGACATCTTTGCGAGCCCATCATAAGTAACGGTTACGGCCCTCTCGTTACTTCCTATCAGGTAAGCTCTGTTATGTCTGTATGTCATTTATGCCCTCTCCTCTTCGGGCTTTCTCACAATCTCGTTTACCGCCTTGAGCCCCAACAGCGCGGCACCGATGCGAACCGGGTTCTTGGCCTTTCCGAGCGCCGGGGCTATCGCCGCGGTCAACCCCGCCGCGAATGCCCACGGGAGCGCCCTCACTACCTTGGATTTCAGCGGCGGATTGAGTGAAGCATTTGCAATATTGCGCACCGCCTTGAGAGCCGCAAGGCCAGCACCGGCAAGAAACATCGCCGTGTTCGCCACGCGCGGATTGGCTATGAACGGAACTTCCTCGGGCGAAATCCACTCGCCCTCGACCGTCTTCCCGTTTATCTTTATGTATGCGGGAGTTCCCATTTAGCTCCTCTGGCGATACCAGACATATCCGCCTAAGAGCGTCGCGAGCAGCGCCGCCCCTGCAACGAGCGTTTTGTTTTTCTGAAACCATGACTGCGGCGCAAGCGCCTTCTCAGCCGGGGTCGGCGCAATCGGAACCGCAGGCGGTGTCGGCTCCGGAGTGCCCGTCGCGCCCGGCAGGTTCGGCAACTGCCCCTTGGGAATGTTCATCTCGGGCAGGATGCTGCCGCTTGGGATGGCCGCAATCCCCATCGCCGTGCGGGCATAGTTGATTGCGTTGACCATTCTCTCTTGGATTTTTCCGATGCTCTTGTCGTTGGCCGTGCCTTGCTGCTGCGTCAAGGCCCACGCCCGGTCGTTTCGCCACCTGACGAGCTCGCCGTTGAGCGGGGCTATGGCCGCTAACATCTGCGGGTTGTTGGCGAAGATTTTCTTGCCGTTATCCACGAGGGTCTTCGCCTTGTTGTAGTATCGGATTTCCTGGCTATTCGTCGTGAACATGTGCATGCCGCGAATATCCTTGCTGAGGTCTTCGAGGTCTCGCTTCCACAGTTCTTCCGCCGTGACCTCGCCCATCATGCCCTCGGGCACGGTGACATAGCTGCCCAACTGGCGGGGCAACGTCACGTAGTCGCTTACCCCCGCGGGCTGGCCGCTGTCCTGGGCGGTGAGAACCATCTGCTTGACCGACTTGACGCCCTTGCCGGTCATCAGGTTGTATGAGCTTTTGACTCTTCCCCTTATCATACCTACCTCCTTGTATGCCCCGAGCTCCGTATCCCTGGCCGGATGCTCGAAGTTAAACGCATTTTTGACCCTGTTTTTGTTAGCGATGACCTTCGGCGTCATCGTGGCCCGCGGGCCTCTATTGAACTGAGATGGCCTCGCGTGCTCGCGGCGCGTGCCATTTTTATACGCGCTGTTGAGCCGGTGCATTCTTATATCCGAGGCCAAATCGCTTTCGTTTCTGTGAAAGGGCATTACTGACTCCGGGCTATTGCCTTGACGATGAAGTATCCCACGACGCCGAGCAGGCCGTAACCGATGACCTTCGCCGCGGTTAGCCCGGCCTCGACTTTTTCGACCGCCTCTTCGCTCACCTGGCCCATGCCGGTTAGCGCGGGCATGGAATCCTCAAGCTCAAGTCCGCCGTGCTTGGCGGTCTTCACGAGGTAATACCCCCTCGGAAGTTTCGACCTTCCTCTTCTCATCCGTCGCCTCCTTACGCGATTAGCTTGACCTGTTTTTTCATGTTGGCCTCGACGACGCTCTTCGGAGCGCCGGTTATAACGCGAATCTGGTCGAAGTCGAGCCCCTTCGCCTTTAGCTGGTTTGCCAAAAGGCTGAACTGCTTGGTGAGCAATTCGTGCTCGGCCATCAGTTCTTCGAGCTTTGCCTTTGCCTTGTTGAACTCGTCGAGTCGCAGGTTCATCAAGGCCCACGCTTGCCGTCTGTGCTTGCGGAGCTTGCTGCGGTTGCTCCCGAGGCCATCGACGGCTGGCTTCCCAACCCTAACATATTGCATCGGCATCTTTAAGCTCCCTGTAAAGCGGCCTGCATTTTCGGTATAGCCTGTTTCATGAAGTCCACTTCTCCCTGGACTGCCTTGATGTGTTTGTTTGTGTCAGTCGTCTGCGTGACATACTGCACGGCCATCGCGCGCCAGAGCTTGTAGTCGGCGTGAAGCTTCTTCAACTGTTTTTGCTGGCTGCGGTATGCCTCGAAACCGGCGACCGCGACCGCGACCGCGGCCCCGACAAGGGCCACCGTTCCGAGGCCAACCCCTAAGACCTTCGCGCCGGTAGCGGCGGCGGATGCGCCCGTGGCCGCCTGCTTGGCCCCCGCTGCCGCCGAGGCTGGCGACGCGGCTGTCTTTTCATTGTCGGTTTCAAGACTCGGGTCGTCTATGCCGGGAATCTTCTCGCCTTCGGGCAGTTTCCCGCCGCTCTGTTTGACTTCGAGCGCGAGCTTATCGATGGCGGCCTTTTGTTCGGAGGTCTCCTTGGCGGCTTCCTTTATTTTCTCGGCCGAGGTCGGCGGACTTACGAGTATTTCCCATGCCTTTTTTGCCGCCGACGCCGCTGCCGGTGCGGTTTTCCCGTACTTGTCCTGGAATTGCTGAATCTGTTTCATGGGGTCGTTGGCCGGGGGCTCCGAAGACGACGGAACCATAGTCGGCTGCGAGGCATAGGGATATGACGGTTCGCTCGGGCCGGAAGGTGCCATCGTTTTCTTCCGGCGTTTGAGCGCGATTGCCGCCGCCGTTCCACCCGCGGCAAGCAGCGCTATCGGGATAAGTATCAATGCCAGCGGGTTTTCCCTGTATTGCATTTATACCTCCAGAACCTTGTACTTGTATGCTCGCGGCCTCACGCCGAACGGGAATAGCTTGCCGTTTACATTTAACGGCGTTGTATCGACCGCAATCCATTTCATTTTTCCTTCGACCGGGACAAGCGCTTCTATTAGGACGTGGTTGAAGACCTCGGGCTTATATGACGCCACTAATACGATTCGCACCGGAATTCCCATGCTCTTTATCAGAGAGCCCATAAGAATGGTATGGTCGTCGCAGTCGCCGACGCGGCGGTCGAGCGTGACGATGGGCGAGCGGAGCATTTCTTTGCCGTCCGGGTCTCTGTCCCATTTGATGTTCCTGAGCATCCAGTCGTAAATTTTACGGACGTTGCAGAGGTAGTCCTTCGAACGGCATGGGCGGGTGATGTCTTCGGCGAGGAAGCGGATGCGCGTCTGCGAGGCGGGGTCTTCGTTGCCGGAATACTCGCGGATAAGCTCGACTATCTTGCCAGCGCTTACCATTATTCCGGCATTGCCGTTGGGGATAAGGATGCGCCGGACTCTGACCGGCGTTCCATCTCCCATCGTAGTGCAAAGTTCGTTTATCGGCATCGCCATCCCTAAAGAGAAAGCCCGCCATGAACGCTGTTGGTTCATCGCGGGCCTGGGACTCCAGGGAGGCGACTTACTTTTTCCGGCGCGGGGTCGTCTTCGTATGTGTGTCTTGTTCCTTCGGGTGTTCCCTCAAAACATACAAGACGAGAGCACGCCAAATAGCCAACCCATGACGCTTTATTTCGCCAAGGAACTCCTTCCTTGCCTTAAGGTCTCGGATACTTTCTTCATTTTCAATTGCCTCAAGCCCCTTGTCAACTACGTCGTCGAGCTTGGGCTTATCGTCACGCGACATAGAATACACTCCCACGAAGCGAAGTCAAATAAAATTTCGACCATCGTTACTTCGGGGGCGTATTTTTCGCAGCGCCGCCGCCGTCCGCTTCATTGCCGTCGCCGGTCTTAAGTGCAGACGAGACAAGGGTTTGCGGCTCGCCGCTCATTGACGACTCGGGGCTTTCCGGGCCGTCGATATTTTTTTTATTTTTTTCGATATCGGGCGGAGAAAATGTGACCTGCGCATCCTCGGCGAAGGTCACCGGGGGCGGCGTAAGCATCGGCGCTTCGTAGTCGAGCGGCGCTTCATAGTCGTCCACATCGACAAACTCTTCCTCTTCTATTTCATAATCGGCGTCGTCGATTTCCGTGCCGGGCGGCATCGGCGGTTGATACTGCGGCGCGGCTTGGGCCGCTCCCGGAGGTGTCGGCGGCGCAGGGGCCTGGGGCTCTTCTATGGGCGTGCCGTCCGGGGCGACGGGCCGGAAGTTGAGCGTGATTTCGTGCAACCACGTTTCTACCCATTGCCGCGCCGGTGCATTGTTGGTAATGTACTTGTCGAACTCGGCGACGCCTTCGTCGCCTTTTTGCTCGAAAGCGAGGCTGCGAAGGCTTTCGAGGGTCGGGCTTTCGCGCAAGAACATCGTAACTTCCTGGCCCGCTATGTCAAGTGTCTTGCGGGCGAAGAACGCCGGGCTCGTGCCCGTCAGATATGCCGCTATCGCTTCCTGCTGTAATTTCTCGGCGCGCTTGAAGATTTCCTGGGCATTCGCATCGGGCTGTGGGGCGGCTGATGCCTGCGCGGGGGCGGCTGGCGCGGCGGCGGCTGATGCAGGGGCAGTCGCGGGTCTTGGCGGTTGCGGTCTCGGGGCTGGCGCGGCTGGCTTGCCGGTCTTTATCATTCCCTTCGGCAACATCATCGGCTTTATTTTGCCGCTTCCCATGACTTCGAGTTGTTTTTTCTGGACTTCGTGCTTGCTCTTGTTGGCATCGACTATGCTTCCGACGAACTCCTTCACCGTGTCCGCGCCCTTTTCAATGAGTTCGAGCTTCCAGTCCTTGTCGCCTGGCGGGGACATTGCATTTTTGATGGTTTCCATGAGAATTTGCTGTTGCGCCGAGGCCGTCTGCTGCAAGGTGTTCATCATCATCGAGTTGACGCTCGACATAGCGCCGGTGAGCATTGTCGCGAAGGCTTCGATTTTCTTGTCCTCGGATTGCGGCGCTGGCGGAGCGGTTTTCGCTTCGACGAGCTTCGTTGTCATGTCGCTCATCATTTTAAGAACGTCTTTCATATTGAGCCCGTTGTCGTCGGGTTTTTTCAGCCCTTCTTCGCGCAGGCGGCGGAGCTCTTCTCGCATCTCCTTGAGCTCGCGGCGGTTTTCCTTGAGCTCTTCTTCGCGAGTGAACCTGTCGAGGATTTTCTTTTCAAGCTCGGCTTCGAGGGCCTTCCTGTCTATAGGCTCGAAGCCGGGCTGCGGGAATCCGGGAACCGCGAAAGGGGAGCGGTAGTTCATGTCGATATCCTCTTCGTCTTCGTCGTCATCCTGAAGCTTTTTCGTGGTTTTTTCGTAATCCGCCTTGGCCTTTTCGGCCTCGGCCTTCGCTTCATACTCGGCTCGCTTGTTTCGCCAGTACTCGGCTCCTTCTTCTTTTTTGCCTTGCTCATTGACGGCGGGGTATTTTTCGGCGGTATGCTGCATATCCGCCATTGTCACTTTTGGGAAGCCCTCGATGACTATCTTCGCCCTGGTAGCGGCCTGCTTTAGGCCATTCAAAACATTGACGTGGTAAATACCGCCGCGATGCTCCCTTCTAATTATATCCTCGACATTTTTATACGAGGTTAAAGTTTCGACTTCGCGTATCTTGCCCGTAATTAACTCGAATTTATTGTCGGGTGTAAATTTGGGGCTGAAACGCATTATGCACATCGACCAGTTTTCCAGGTCGGGGGGCACTTCCTGTCTGTCGCCGTTTAGAATTTCGACTACTTCATATGGGAGTTCTGTTTTCCGTTTGGGCTCCTCTTCTTCCTCTTCTATTTTTGTCTCGGCCTCGTCGCCCTCAATTTCTTCCGTCGTGACTATCTTCTTTCGCTTCTGCGTTTTCTTAGGCACATCCATCTCCCTTCCACAAACAATGGGGTTAATCCAACATCTTTTCACTTGGCGGTAACTTGGCTCTGGCTTGGGAATAACTTGGCGGTAACTTGGAAACCAACAAGGCTTTTCTCTCTTGGCTACGGTCTTTTCTTCGCATCACATAGTGCATCCCGCATCTCGTTTCGTCAAGCGAAAATCCGCCGAAAGCTAAAAATTTATTGGCCCCGATATCCGTCGCCGATATCGGCGGAAGCGTCATGGAACAATGACGGGAACTGCCCCAAAAAAGCATGCGAGATGTAAACCCTTGTGCCGGAAGAGATTACATCAAGCCCATGAAAGATTTTTCAGGCGTCTCGGGAAATATTTTTATCGTCGTAAGTACTTATGTCGTAAGGACTTATGACGATTCGCAAAATATTTCAAAAATAATTCTGGACTTTAGTGTGACCCTGTGGTACACTATCGGAGTAGTAATCATGTTCTTTGACAATAAGGCAGGATGCCATGCAGACGCCATCACCGTCTGCGTTTCTATACACTCTAATTTCTTTTTTACCCGAAAGGAGAATGCTATGGACGCAGAAAAAGCGCATGGCAATCCAGGGGCGCAAGTGAACCCGGTTAGTACAAACCAGGTAAAGCTTGACAAAAATCCCAGCCCGGTGAAGGTGGAATACATGAAGATGTGCCACGAGAGCCGGGAATACATCGGCAAGCTGCCGGTCGGCGAAGACGACAAGGGCGCGCCGAAGTACGTCGGCAAGAATTGGGCGGTCGCGCACGCGCTGATTTGCCTGATGCACGGCCTCCAAGAGGGCGAAGTGACGTGGGAGAAGGTGTTAAGCTGGTTCAAGCCTCCAAAGGCGGCGAAGGCCAAGAATGAGGCCAAGCCGAAGAATGCCGGGAGCAAACCCGCGAAGAAGTCAAAGGCTGCGAAGCCGTCAAAGGCCAAGAAGCCCGCGAAGAAAGCGGCGAAGAAGAGCTCCAAGGCAAAGTCCAAAACCAAGAAGTAGAACGCGAGTTCTACGAGGCAAAAGGGGACGGGGTGATGGCCTGTCCCTTTTGCTTTTTAAGGAGGCGAACATGTCCAAACCGAGGTACGCAAAGCGCCACTACGAGGATGCGGCGAGAATCATCCGCGAAGCCAAGGAAGAGTTCAAAACCCCGGAAGAATTAAGGGTTGTAAACTATATCCGGAACGAGTTCTCTTTCATGTTCACGGAAGATAACAAGCTTTTCAAGGTCGGAAAATTTCTGGAAGCTTGCGAGCCGAAGCCCGAAAAATAAGACCACTACTCATCCCCCGGTGGAACGGGGGATGCGATAGTGGCCTTGTGCCTTGTTCTTTGACAAAACGGAAAGGGGTTTATATGGAAAAGACGGAGAGCTATGCGGACAGCATCCGCGAAGCCGTCAAGGCGCAGTCCAAGGACGTTCTTGTTCTTGATGAGATAGTGGACATCACCATGAAGCACCGGAAGGAAGCCGGGGCGCTTCGCCCTGACGAGTATGAGATGTGGCGAAACGAGGAAAAACACCGCATCCGGATTAGAAGCGCGCTCATGACGCTCAGGCGCAACGGAGAGGCCGTCCTGATTGGCCGCGCCAAGTACCGTTTCTTCATTTAAGACCTTCACTCGCCGCCTTGAGCATTTCTATGCTACGTCCGAACGGGGCGGCGGGATGAGGGGCTTGAAGTTCACGGAAACCCTCTCTCAGATAGGGCATGATGTGAACGGAATATTCGAGCACGGGGGCCTGAAGGAAGCGGAGGAAATGTGCTTTCTTCCGCGCACCCACGGCAAGGCGAACCTCGACAAGGATGCAAAGTTTTTCGGAATGACCGTAAAGCTTCCGAAAAAATAGGCGATTCGAAGGGAGGATGCCTATGAGATAAGACCTTTACTCTTCGTCCTGCGGCGCTAAGCGGGCTTTTTCTCCACAACCACATACAGAAAAAACCACTACCCGCCTTAAGCGACTAATCCCCAGGGCGAAGAGATAAGGGCCTTGTTCCTTTCCGTTCTTTGAAAATTTGGGAGGTAATCATGAAGTTCGATAGCGAGAATAAGACTATCGTATTCGAGAAAAACGAGAATGTTGACCAGGCCGCGAAATACGCAAGGAAACTTGGATGGGAAGTGGAGAAATGCGGCAGTTCCCTCAAGTTTATCCGATGGTCTGATGGTACTACCGTCTTGGAAAAAGATATCGACGGTAACATCCTTGAGCTCATGGAAGACTTCAAAGTTCTTTTCCGGGAACTAACAAGTAATCATGTTTGTTGTCGATGTGAAAGATTATTTAGAGATGATGAGGTTGTTGATTGTAGGGGTTTAATTTACTGCCTCGCATGTCACGGGGTTTTGAAGGCTCAAGAAGCTGCCTCTAAAGCAATTAATAAGGTTTCCAAAAACTAAGACCTTCACTCGCCGCCTAAGCTGGATGGTTTCTTAATCGTCCGGCCCAGGGGCGGCGGGATGAGGGCCTTAATCCTCCCGTTCTTTGACAATTTGAAAGGAGAATGTATGAGCGAAGAAGCGCGAAGATTGTACATTCGGTCGATAGGTGCCTTTAGGCGCTTTATCGGGGAACTGAAATGGTTTTTGAAACACTTCCGCAAGTCCATGACTGGCGAAGAAATCGGGGCCGCGAAGTCCGAGATAAGGCGCTGCGGCAAGGAGCTCGAAGAAGCTAAGTTGAAGCTGAAGGAGCGTTCATTTATCAACCCAATCGATGCGCAGATAGCCACAAGCGAAGCCGAACGCCGAAGAGCCGTCAAGAAATACAAGGCCAAGGCCGAGGCGAGAGAGCGGGCCAGGCGCGAGAAACGAGAGACCGAAGCGCTCGAAGCGCACCGGGAAGCGGTCAAAAAAGCCCTCGACGAGGACAAACCGCCGCCCCCGCCGCCGAAGAGGCGAAACGGCAAGAGCGTCAGCGGTCTCGATTTTCTGTTGGGGGGATAATGAAAAAGCAAATAGCAGCGAAAATATCTCCCTCGAAGATTGCCAAGCATCATACCGAAAAAGCGGTCAGAGAGGGAAGGCTTCGAGAGTACTGCTTCAAGACCTACGGCGAAGAGTATGTGAAGAAGAACTTTTGCCCCGGTTGCAGCCATGCCGGGATATGCCGGAAAGGAGAAAATCATGGCGGTAATTAAGTTTAACGGAAAAGAAAGGGGCTGCGGGTATCCCCAGGAAGGCGGTATGTACCTGCTCACGAGCCCGGTCGGGGCTCCGTGCGACAGGATGCCTTACGAGATTCCCGTGTGCCCCGTTTGCGGCGAGACCATTCGCTTCACGCGAAGCATGCAGCAAATCAACGCCAAAAAGCTCTTCGGCGAGCACGAGGGTTGCACAGACCCCAAAGCCCTGCGGCCCTGCCCGGCATGCCAGCCGGGGGATGACCCCGCGGGCCTGATGTGGGTCGGCGACTCCTTCTACTCGCCGGGAGAGTTCGTCGGCGAGGCCGCCGAGATGGGCGTGTCCAAGCGAATAAGCAAGCTTCCCGAGTTCTTCGAGGTCGGTAAGACGTGGCTGTTTCTTGCGCATAAAAAGGCGCTGAAGCGCATCGAAGACGGGAAGACAAGGAATGTTCCGGGTGTAATAATGGCATGCAGGCCGACAAAGCTCGTCAAAGTAATGAAGGAAAAGGACATTACCGACGAGAAGGTGAAGGAGCTCGAAGAAAAAGGCATCGATGTCATGAGCGTTCCCGACGAGGAGCGCTTCACGACGCCGAAGAAGCCGAAGGGCTCTTCTACCGGCCTCGACGCGCTGTTAGGTTAAAAATTGCCCGGCGGGGACTCCTCGCCGGGCTAAAAATATCTTGATGTAGCCCGTTATCCGGGCGCAGAAGGGAACATGTATGGGTGAAGCGAGACTATTGTTGTTTGTTGGCGATGAGTGCCCCACATGTACGAAGCTTGTCGAGGATATGGTCGGCAAGGGCCTTATCTCCGAAGACCAGGTTGATATGCTTTCCCTGCGGCCTCAACTTATCGCCGAGGACTTCGAGATTTTAGACACCGCGACGGTTGACGGGCTTGCCGAGGCGGCGTTTCACAACGTCAAATCGGTGCCTACATTGATAATCGTCAAGGACAACGAAACGCTTGAGCGCATCGACGGCGACGGCATGGCAATATCGGAACTGATAGACGAATGGAGGGAAAACTGAAAAATTTTTTCTTATGTACAGATGTAGAGTTTGACAAAGCGGAAAACCGGGTGTAAATTGCAGATGCGAGGAAAAGACGGCGCGTTTACCTTAAAAACGACACGTCTAAATGTGAGGGCGGTAGCCCCAGGTGTGAGGGCGGTAGCCCCAAGTGTAACGGAACTGATTGGGAGGTTGTAATGACGCAGGTTAATGAGGAAATGGTAGCTATGCTGGAGGAGATGGGACGCGGCATAGGCTTCGGCTCGCAGTTCAAAACGGGGGCCGCGATTATCTCGACCATCCCGCCGGACTTTTACATGCAGCAGATAGAGCTCACGAAGGGCCTCGTCGAAGACGCCGACGAGGAATCGAAGGAAATTCTTCAAAATATCATAGAGGTCAACCAGCTTGCCGTTAATTTCTCCATGAAATACCGCAAGCTTCTACGCTCGGAAGAGCAGTTTATAAGAAAAAGCAAAACTGCGGCAATGCCGTCGAGCGATGCGGCAATGCCGTCGAGCGATGCGGCTCAGCCGTCCCGGAAGGCGGAATCACCGAAAGCCGAGCCCGAGAAGACGCCGGAGTCGAAAAAATAACTCCGGGGGCCGTATGAACCTTATAGACGGTAAAGCGCTTCGGGAACATATCAAGAAGGCCGGTTACACCATGAAAGCCTTCGCAAAAGCGGTTGGAATAAGCCGCCGCACCCTCTACTGCTACGTCGAGGGCACCAAGAACCCCGCGCTTCATCGTCTCCTGCGCATAGCGGCCCTGCTTAACCTTAAGACAGATGAGCTCGTAAGCAAATAGAGGCGGCGTTGACTCTCGAAACGAACATACTTGATATCCCCGTGTTAAAGGTTGTCCAGGCGCTCAACATCCCTACCCGTGAGCACGGCGACAAGGTTTGGATAAAGTGCCCGTTTACCCATCACGAGCATGACGACGAGAGCCCGGCCTGCGAAGTCGGCGGCAACAAGAATCTCGTTAGATGCTTCAAGTGCGGAATAGCCAAGGACAACCTCGGGCTAACCATGCAGGTGCTCGGCCTCGAAGCCCGCGATGCAGCCAACTGGCTCAGGACGGAGTTTGGAATTCCCGGCCCGACCGACAAGGCTTATAAGCCTGTTGACCCGATTAACATGCTCGCAAGCCTGCGTAATTGGAGCATTCACGCTTTCGAGCTCATCGACTGCCGTTCGGATAAGGACTGCGTTATCTTCCCGATGCGCGACGGCGACGGGAACGTCGTCGGAATTAAGAAGCGCAAGGGCAACAATACCATGTTCCAATGGTATAACAAATCCGTGAAAAGCTATACGCCGCGCGGCAACAAGCACGGCCTCTTCTACCCGAAGGAGCTCCCCGCTGAAGGCCCCGTGCTCGTCCTCGAAGGCGAGGCCGACACGCTTGCGGCGATTTCCGCCGGGGCCAACAGCGTAATCGGTACGGCGGGCAGCAGCGCCGGGCCAATTGGCGACGCGGCCCTGCAAAAACTGCTCGCCAACCGCGAGGCTATCCTCTTCCCCGACCCGCGGGCCTCGGGCCGAAAGTGGCTTAACACGCTCGGGGAATTGCTTCTCAACGTGCAATGTAAGGTAAAATATGTCCCCGCGGACAAGAAAGACCTCGATGAAAAGCTCCGCCATGAAAAAGATTTGCGTAAGAAGCTGAAAGAACTGCTCGACAAGGCCGTCGATTTTGTTCCCGTTGACCCCGAAACAGATTTCAAGCTCCCGAAGATAGTCATGAACGACTACCTGCTCGATTCGCTGACCCGCCAGGCGATTAACGCCCTCGACGAGAAGAACGACCCGCCATGTATTTTCGTTCGAATGGGAAGGCTCACGCGCGTGCTCCGCGACGAAGACGGTCATATTTCCGTAGATATATACTCGAAGGCATCTATGAGACTGCGGCTGGCCGAGTGCGCGCGCTTCGTTTATATAAGCGAGGAAGGCGAACATTTCAAATCCCCTCCCGATGCCGTGGTGGAGTCCGTCCTTGTTTGCGGCTCATGGCCATTCCCTCCCTTGAGGGCTATAACCGGCGCTCCCATTCTGCGCGACGACGGCTCTATTTGCCTTGAGCCCGGTTACGACGAAGCGACCGCGATGTACTACGTCCCGCCCGACGACTTTAAGATGGAGGCCATTCCAAGCGAGCCATCCGAGGAAGATGTCGCCGTCGCCCGCGAATTATTGCTCGACGTGATACGAGACTTCCCGTTTGCGGATAAAAGCGGCCCGGCGAATTCGCTCTCCCTGCTTTTTACTATGTTGATGCGAAGTGTTATCGATGGCTATGTTCCTCTTTGTATCGTAGACGCGCCTTCACAAGGCACGGGCAAGGGTAAGCTCGTCAAGAGCCTTAGCATCATCGCCCTCGGGGACGAGCTCGCAAGCCAGTCCGCTCCGCACGGCAGGTATGCCGAAGAGGAATGGCGAAAGCTGCTTATAGCCATCCTCGACCAAGGCAGCCCCGCCGTTCTCTTCGACAACATCTCCGAGCGCGAAGTTCTCGACAGCGCGCCGCTTGCAAGCATACTCACTACAGACAGATACACGGGCCGCGTTTTAGGCCAGTCGAAAAATCTCGAATTCAAGGTCAACCTCACGTGGGTTGCCACGGGCAACAACGTCAAGGTCACCGGCGATATGCCTCGCCGCTGCTATTCCGTGCGCCTGGACAGCAATCTCGAAAAACCGTGGGAGCGAGACCCCAACAGCTTCCTCCATCCGAACCTCGAAAGGTATGTCCGTGAAAACAGATACGAACTTCTCCGGGCGGCTTTCGTGATAATCAGGGCGTGGTATGCCGCTGGCAAACCGGCGGCGAAGGATATCCCGGTTATAGGAAGCTTCGTCGAGTGGAGCGAGGTAGTCGGAGGGGTTTTGCAGAATGCCGGGATAGAGGGTTTTCTCAGCAACCAGAAGAAGCTTTCGAATTATCAGGATGACGAATGGCTTCAATGGCGCGCTTTCTTCAACGCCTGGAATCTCGACCTCGGCGAAAGCAGCGTGAGCACGGCGGATGTTGTCTCTCAGATATTCACGGAAGGAACCGAGCTTTCCGAGGTTGTCCCCGATGTCCTTCTGTCTGCGAAAGAGCGCGGCGAGGCTTCCTTAAAACGCTCCCTCGGCAGGCGGCTCTCAAGATTAACGGGTAAGATTTTTAATTCCCGCAAGCTCGACTTCGCTCAAGACCTGCGAGCGAAAACAAAGCTTTGGGTGCTTTCAGAGGTAAAAGAGGATTCTGCGGGGTTGCGGGGTTATGAAAAATCTTGCGGGGTTATGGAAAACGGCATAACCCCGCCAACGGATGGTGTAACCGAGGGCTCTAAACCACAAGATATAGTAGATTTTCATGGCTCTGCGGGGTTGCGGGGTTATGATGTGTGTATGCAACGCATGGGGACAAGTTCTTATCCTGATGACGATGATAAGAACTTGCGAGACGGGGCTGCAATAGCAAACTTAATACCGCAATACCGCAACCCCGCAGAATCGGCCGAAAATCCCACACAAACCCCCGGAAAAACGAGCTCGAAATCTGAAAAAAGGCTTGCAGACCCGGCATCTAACCCCGCAACCCCGCAAGAAATCGAGCCTGAGAAATCTGAAAAAAGGCTTGCAGACCCGGCATCTAACCCCGCAACCCCGCAAAAACCACCCTCGAAGGACAAAAACGGAAAAATTCCAATTATCCTTACAGACCCGGCATCTAACCCCGCAACCCCGCAAGATTCTGACGCGGATGGGGTGGAAAGTGACAAAGATGTGGATAGCGAGCCATAATGGCACGATTGAAGATATTATGGATTAAAACGAAGTTAAAACTGATAATTCTATTTGGGAGAATATCGAAAGGAGATGAGATGGCGGATGCGGAGAAGGTTGTCGAACAGTTTTTAGGGCCTGACGGCGAGGAGATGATAAGGAAGGCGAAGGTCTTGATTTCGTCCGGCTACAACATTCTTGACAAGGGCAGGAAGGCCCTTGATGCAGCGAATGAACTCGTCGATGCGATATCCCATGCAAGAAATAATGTAGCGGAGGGATACAACCGGACAAAGACTTTTCTGGCCCCCGGAGTCCTCGGTAAGCTGACGGACTTGTATGAAAAAGTGAAAAAATTCGGGATACTAAACATCCTCGAAGACATGGTGAAGAAAAATGCCAGGCAATGACAGGCGACGCGGCAGGGCGATTAGCAAGGAACCTTTCAAACGAAGGGATGTGGATGTGTCCGTTGACAAAGAAAAACATTGTATGATAGCGGCGTTGCAGGGCACGGAAAAGTGCGTGCAGAACGAAACGTGTCATTTTTGGAACAAGAAGAGGAGCGAATGCCGCCTCGAAGCGCTTGTATATGCGGCGATAAGCTTCTTTAGAAAGGGAGGTAATCATGGGAAACCCCAGGGCCAGCGAAGATATTAAAGGGGCTGAGGGTATTCACGAAATCGGCTCCGTGCTCGTCGAGTGCCCGAAGTGCGGCAACAAAGACCTTGTGATATGCACCAAGGGCTTCTTGAGAGTGAGGCCCGGCAGCCCGCAGGGAACGCTTCTCGACCCAAACCAGGTATTTATCTGCATTCGTGAAGGCGGAGAAATCTGTCATATTTTTGACATAGAGGACTGGTACAAACATCACAAAACGTCGGCAGAAGCCGAGGCAGAAAAAGCCAGGGCGGCAGAAAAAGCCAGGGAAGAAGCGAAAGCCAGGGAAGAAGCCCTAAGACCACTTAAACTTGTAGATGAGGTTGAAAATGACGAAACCCACAGCACAGGCGAGGGTGATATTTAGACGGCGGGTTAGTCCGTTCGTGAAGAAGTTCGATTCCACGCCGGAGGGCGTCGTGTGTCCGCACTTCCACGTGCTTTCGCATGCGAACGGGTGTTTATATAACTGCTCGTACTGCTACTTGAAGCATACCATGCGAAACACCCTCGAAAACAACAAGCCCATCCCGACCGTCTTTACCAACATAAGCGAGATGAAAGAGCAGGTTAGGAAGTGGGCGGCGAAGACCCCGAAGGCCATGCTAAATGCTGGCGAGCTTTCGGACAGCTTCCTCGACCCGCGATATCTTGATATGATGCTTAAGGGCATCGTGCAGGATAAACATTTCGAAAGTCATACGATGCTACTCGTCACTAAAGGGGCCGCAAACGTCGTGGAAGTGCTTCGCAATTACGAGCCCCAGGACAACGTTATAGTGTCCTTCAGCGCGTCGCCGAATGCGGCGAATTACGAAAACGGCGCGCCGCATGTCGCCAAGCGTCTCATTGCGGCGAAGAAGATTAGAGACATGGGATGGCGGATAAGGCTTCGCTTAGACCCTATAATTCCGGAAGACCTCGGCGGTACGCCGTCGCCCATGAACTTCATGGAAGCTTGCGCGGGCGTCGGGGCCGAAAGGATAACGCTCGGCTCTCTTCGCTTCGCCTTCGGATGGCGGTATGACAGGAAGCTTCGCGCGGCGACAACCGAAAGCGACAACTGCGGCAGGTACGGCAAGGCGTTCAAGATGCGCCTGCCTTTCCAGGAGCGGATAAGGCTTTACGAAGATGTTAGCGCGGGCCTTCGCACTTTCGGATACGGCGGCCCGATAGGGTTTTGCAAGGAAGTGGTAAAAGTTTACGAGCACTTCGGGTTAAATCCCGAGCAGCCCGTTTGCAACTGTTCATTGTTCGAGGAGTGAGATGAGGAAGGAATGTCCACATTGCGGCGCTTTTGCGAGAATACCGGAAGTGGAGCTCGACGAGCAGGGCAGGCTCGCAATAGATATCCCGCCGGAGGATGACCACGCGCTGAAGCAACTCGGAATATTCCCATTTGCCCATGTAAAGCTGAAAGCAACGCTCGAACGTAAAACATACGGATATGTGCTTATACTGGAAAAGGAGTGACTATGTTCTCAAGAACACATTTACTCGCGGCGCAGTTCGCCGCCGATGAAAACACGAGGTACAAATTCCGCAAACTCCAATTAACCAGGGACGGTAAAGCGATAGCCACGACGGGCAAATATGCCGTCGTGGTAAGCGGCCTCAATTTGCAGGAAAAGCTAAGGAAAGAAACCGCCCTTATAGACAAGGATGTGGCGTTGGGTTTTGCGGAGATGATAGAAGGTAAACATTTCACCGTCTCTGATTGCGGAAACGACACCTTTATTCTCTATGATGGCAAAACTACCATCACGCTGAAAGAGGATAAAGGCGACTTCCCGGACGTGGCAGCCTCCACGGATGAAGCCAACAACCCCAAGAAGCGAGAAAACTGCGCGAGCGCATATGTGAACCTCGAACTTCTCAAGACCTGCATCGACGCGCTTGTAAAAATGACCAAGAAGGACAGCGCGGTAGAGCTTTTCGTGGCCAGGAAGGAAGGGGAAGACAGGCGATTAGGGCTTCGAATAGAAGCGATGGGCAAGGGGCTCAACGGCGAGGATATCGTCGTCACGCTGATGGAAATGATGAAATACAAGTAAGGAGAAAAAGCATGAAGTGTTACGTAGTCGGATTTTTATATTCCAACATAAAGGACGCGCCGCACGTCTTGCTCGTCAACAAGCTTAAGCCCGAATGGCAGGCCGGGTATTGGAACGGCATAGGCGGCAAGGTGGAGAGCGGCGAATCGCCCGAGCAGGCGATGTCGCGCGAATTCAAGGAAGAAACCGGAATAAGCGTCTCCCCGAAGGAATGGAAACATATGGTAACGCTGGTCTGCCCCGGAGGCACCGTCTTCTTCTTCAGGGCCGTCGCCAAAACGCACATATTCTGCGGCAACTTTCCGCGGGCAAACGATACTGGCGAAGAAATCGACTGGAAGAACGCCTACATTCTTCCAATAGACACTATCACCAACCTGCGATGGCTCGTGCCGTTCTGCCTCTTGCAGAAGCTCGAACACCCCATCTTCGTCCACGAGGATATGAGCGACTACGCCTGGCAAACGCCGGGAAAGGAGAAGGAAGATGGCTAACAGGCCGAAACCGCTTGTCTTGGTAAGCAATCGCATTATGGTTGAAACGACGCCTTTCGAGATTCATCATGTGCTCATCTCTATCACCGACCCCAAAAGCAGTTATCCCCTTGTGAAAGCTTCTCCCGGCCGGTTTGACATCCTTTACGTCCAGTTCTATGACCTCGGCGAGCCGCATCCAAAGCTAAAGCCTATCTTCAACGAGGAGATAGCCGGGCGCATATGGAGTTTTGTAAACGAGTACAAGGATAAAGTCGAGGCGATTATATGCCATTGCGAAGCCGGGCTTTCCCGGAGCCCCGCCGTCGCCGCGGCGATTGCAAAGGTTCTTCACGGCGATGACAGCGAGTATTTCAAGACATTTTTACCTAATAGTTTGGTTTACAGTACAATGCTTAACGTGGCAAGAGGAGAGAGGAGAGGCAATGTATAATATAATAGGATGGTTTACAACCGCGCTATCGCTTGGCGGGAACTGGTTTGTTATCAAGAAGCATTGGCTCGGCTTCGTCTTGTGGTTTATAGCCAATACCGTCTGGATAATCATCGACATCAACATGAACATCTACAGCCAGGCGGCGTTGTTTGCAGCCTACAACGTGCTCGCAATAATCGGCTTCGTCGCGTGGTTCAGGCTTTCGGGCAAGGGAGTCGCCATCGGCCACGTCGGCAGGGAGATAAGCAACTGTATCGACTGCGTTCACGCGATTAAACATGGCGGCGCGCTCGGCATGGACGGCAAGTGCGTTCGCCGTGGCCGCGTGCAAATAAGGTACGACAAGAAGCGCGACCGCGCGAGCATTGTCTGCGTCGGATACAAGAAGAGGGCGTAATGGTACATAAGCGAAGGAAAAAGGCGGACTTGTTTACCGAGGCGGGGGCCGACTTCGACGGCGAGTATCGCTATGATTTGTTTCGGAAGTGGGACGACCGGCCCATGATTGTTTTCATAATGCTCAATCCGAGCACCGCAGACGAAAACAAGCTCGACCCGACCGTGACCAGGTGTATGAAATTTGCTATCCGCAATGGCAATGGCGGATTTCATGTCGTCAATCTCTTCGCGCTTATCTCGACCGACCCGAAGGCCCTGCTCGACCATCCCGACCCGGTAGGCCCCTTGAACGGCAGGTACATAAGCCGCCTTGCCCGCGAATACCCGAACGGAGAAGTCGTCGTGGCCTGGGGCGCTCACAAGGCGGCGTGCGAGCGGGCCGAAAAGGTCTTGAAGTTGCTGAGGAAACACCGCGACAAGCTCTACTGCCTCGGGAAGACCAAGAACGGCTCCCCGAAACATCCGCTTTACGTTCCTTATTCGGCGAAACTGGAATTATATGAGAACTCGTAAACTACAGGAATCATGGCAGGTAATCGGCGTGACGCGGCTGTTAAGCCCTTACGGCGCGAAGAAGCTAACCTTCTTCCCCGCTCCGGTGCAGGAAGCCCCATTTATATGGGGCAGGATAGCGGTGCGCTGCTACTACCGCAAAGATGACATGGGTTACGGGTTGATTATGAGCGAAGACGATGCCAGGCCGTTCCTTCAAGACGCTTTTATAAGATATGAAAACGACGGTCACCCGGAGTGCAATGTTCCGATGGCGGTGATGCCGCTCGAAGGCGACGGGAAAAACAGCGAGCCCAATCCCGAGAACGGCAAGCCTATTCCGCAGGTGACTATGGTTATAAACGACTTCACGAAGATGAGGATGGAAGTGGTTTGGGACAAGCGGAAACGCTATTCGCCGAAGAAATGGGGCCAGGTGGGGATAGCGATATTCCTGATAGGCTTGGTTCACGGGCATCCAAAAGACAAGTTGATAATGCTCAGCGAAACAAATGTAGAGGCGGAAAACCTGTTGAAGGGGTAAATCATGAACGAAGAACTGCGGTCGAACCTGTTGTTCGACGGCCGGGTGAAGCTCGTTGAACTGCTCGAAGACCTTGAAAGGCCGCCGAACAAAGACATCGCTTATGTCGTAGGGTGGAGCAAGAGGAACTTCTGCGAAAACCCCGGCCTGCGACAGCGGGTAATCGACTATATTGAAAAGGAGCTCGGGCGCAAGGTCTTGTTCGCGCGCGAGGACAAGCTTGACGGCGCGGACGACGTGCCGGGCAAGTACATTCTCTACGAGGATGTACCGGAAGGCATTTCTGAAACCGGCCCCGATTACGTCGCCTGGATGGAAAAGGTAGTGAGCGGGAAAGAACAATGAGACATACTCCAAAAACGAGGGACAAGTCCGTTGTCACGCGGCTTATGCTTGCGAGCCTTCGGCATGGCAGTTGTGTGAACTGAGGCGAGAAGATAACGACCCTGGAAGAGTCGATAGCGCATTGGGAAAAGATGTTGGAGGAGGAGAAAAAAGATGATAAACGGGTTCAATGACGCGACGTGCCCGAAGTGCGGCGAACGGGTTAGCTGGACTGGCAAGCTTACCGACAGACCGCCGTGCGAATGCGGCCACCAGGTAGACAAGGCGCAGCTTGAAAGCGCGGAAGCAAAAGTCGAGGCGGAGATAAAAAAGATTCAGGACGGTAAAGACATGAAAAAGCGCGTCGAAGAGCTCGACAACATCATATGGGTGATGCGAACCGCGATAAGGAAGTACTGCAACAATAAGAAAGAGGATATCAAGAGTTATAAGATATGTACGCTTGCCTGCCTGGGTTGTCCCAAAAACGGGGCCTGTTGGCAGCAATTGGAGCGGATAGCCGATAACGTCGAAGCGGAAGTGGAAAAATGAAAGAATATAAAGCTGAAGACTTAATCGAGAAGCTTCGCAACCGCTATGGTCACGAGGCTTATGTGGTTTTTGAGCAGGTTGCCGATTGTACCGGCGCGGCTTATCAGTCATGGATTGATGCAGTAGTGATAGGCTTGTGGCCCTCAAAAGGCTTGATGCGTTCGGCCTTTGAAATAAAAGTAAGCCGCAATGACTACCTGCGGGAAATCCAAAACCCACGCAAGAACGCCTGGGCGCGGGAATGTTTTCATGAATTCTGGTATGTAGCGCCGAAAGGCGTTATAAACACTCCCGACGAGCTCCCCGAGGGATGCGGCTGGATGGCCCCGCATGGCAAAACGCTCAAGATAGTCAAGGCGGCGAGGCGGCTCGAAAACCCCACCATAGACGATTCCCTCGTAGCCTCGCTGGCCCGCAGCTTTCAGGATGACAAGCAGACATATTTTAGAACCGCCAAAGCCGAAGTGCTTAAAAACTCGCGCGAACATCAGAATGCCCTCGCCTGCAAAAATGCCGTGAAACGCTTTATAAATGACCGCGACGGCTATTATTATGGCAATGAGAGCGAAGAAGAAGTATTCAAAATGCTTGTCGAGGCGACGTTCGACAAGGAAGTCCAGCACGACAGAGAGCAGGTAATCGAATATCTTCAGCACTTCCAGGAAAAGATAACGGGGCTTTTCGAAACTTTTGCCGTGCTCGCCCATGTTTCTCTCCTCGAACGCAACGAAGCGGGCAAGTTCGTAGTTAGCCGATGGGGCGGCTTCGACGAGGAGATGATTGAAAATCTCCGCAAGAAAATAAAGGACGAAAACAAGAGGGACAGACGGCGCAAGGATGAGAAGATAAGCACCTATGATTTTTTAAGCGACTGCGCGGCGGCGGTGATGAAGAGCCTCGGAAAGAAGAAGGTTTCACCGAAAGCCAAGAAAATTCGAAGCGGATTGACTAAGCTGCTCGGGGAATAACCATGATTAACAAAAACCTGCCGGAGCCGACTCATAAACGCTGCGTGTATTGCGGGCGGACGAAGCGCTTGAAGGGGGTTT
>Ga0180433_10000696_pt1 | contig 57135 bp, 54 predicted proteins | sample SS_ome_8_FD_132980 | JGI IMG/M metagenome (GOLD analysis project Ga0180433, IMG submission 132980) | Hypersaline lake sediment archaeal communities from the Salton Sea, California, USA - SS_1_D_1 metaG | ecosystem: Environmental > Aquatic > Non-marine Saline and Alkaline > Hypersaline >... | reverse complement strand
TGTGGACTAATCAATCCTGATTTTGAAATGGATCCTCCTCCATTGCTTGGCTGGAATGTTAGTTCAATATTGGATGGAACACCTTCCCTTGTTTCCGGGGCACAGTGTCGGGGTGGCTCTGGAAACTGTGCAAATACCGGTGTGTACAGTACAGATCCTTATCCAGGTTGTAATAAGACATGCGGAGACACGGCAATATTCTATCAAAACTTTGAATTTACCAGTTGTGCCCTGGGATTGGAATTTTGGTACACGACAGCTTACAGTGGTTCCATGAGTCCAGATTGCGGAGAAATTGGCACAGATCAAATACGTGCGCGATTTTTCGATAAAGATGCCATTACTCCCGTTGCAACTCTGTTTGACACTAGTGTTACCAATGGAACCGTCCCATGGACTCAAGTATCTTGTCCAAACCTCTGTAATAGCTCATGTTTTGGTATAGACTTGACAGCAAATCAGGGACAGACACTATCCATTGTACTGGAATACAATTCACAGTCTGATCGTTGCGGAGGAGCACTATGGGACGACTTTTGTATTCAATAAAGTATCCCCGTGGTATCTTCGCAAAAAAATACTTTATTTTACGAGTTTGTCCTCAGACGCGTACTGTTCCATCTTCATCAAATCTGGAAACGTTGGGCAAGTAAACGTGCGTTTTATCCAGTGTTTTTCAAGATACGCTTCTTGTTTTTCGGCCTCGTTTTCGCACCATTCTTGTTGTGCTTTGTAAAATGCGTATAACCTTGGATCTTCCCTGAAACTGTTTGCCCTGTTGTTCATGTTATTGGCCTCATTTTGTAGAGTTTTTTTGTATGTACGCGCATCATGTTCGTGGTTGCACTGGAGTGTTTTCAGAGTTACCAGAGAGTAAGAAGATGTTAATCCGAGAACGGAGACCCACTTTTTCATAATGTTGTTGAGGGTCAATGTTATACTATTACTATGCATGGTTGATTCTGTACAGAAGATACCAAATGTTTTTGCTTTTGTTTTTGTGTATTGTTGTGGATTATTCATTTCAATCTTGCAAGATTATGCATTGACACCAGAAACGAAAATTCAATTGGATGCAGTTTACTTGTATATTACGATGGGTTTATCGTTATTTACGGGTGTTCTCTGGTATTACCTGGCAACACTTGTGGGATTTTTGATATTTGGATTAAAGTATTATCAAAAACAAAGGGCGGTATGAATAAAACCGTCGAAAAGATTAAAAATGAGTCTAAAAACGGAAAGACCAAAGATGTTAGACTTGTCAATAAGTTGTTGGTAACAAAAGAAGTTTTAGAATACTTTGGAGAGGAAAATGTAATTATTGAAGATCAAAACAATGGTTGGTGGAAGATTACTACAAAGAAACCAAAAGAAAGAAGACCAATATATATGACAAAAATGTGCGGTCCAACATCACAAAATAAAAAATAATTTTTGAATGGAGGTTTCCCGCAAATGTTCAGGATGCTGTTGCATGTTACTCGCGAAAAACATTCATGAGTACACGTTGGATTTTGGGGAAATTCATCTACTTTGTGAAATGTGTGCAGATTTTTATTTGGATCGTGAGATAAAAACGGAATACTTTAAGGAAAGGGGTATCATTTGTAACGATGATCAAGATCCTTTTGTCGTTTTTAGACAAGGACGAATGATCAAATTTAAGAGTTTTTTGGCTCTTGCAAATTTTATCATGAAACCAAACACAAACAATTATCTCTGCGTTTTTGGAAGATTTTCTAATCTTTATTATTCTCATTTAACACGACGAGATGCTTTGGACGACTTGAACGCATTTTACAAACAGTGCTCAACACAATGTTGGCATGAAACTCCCCAAAAAACCCCGGAGAACACACGGTATCGTTCAAATGACAAATGGAAAGACAAAAGAATACGAGAGCTCTCGGAAGACATTGGCGTGCTTGAGAAAAAACGGCAAAAACTCTTGGAAGAAATCTGATTAAAAAAAGGTGTTATTTAATAATTTAGCGAAGATCTCCGGAGATCATCGCTAAACTCTAAAAGATTATATAAAGCGATACCATATGTTACGGTCTGTTCCAATTATTGCTGCATCCTTTGCATAATTTTCACAGCCCTGATCCAAATGTTATATTGGTTTGTTTATTTATAAAGCTTGACGAGAAGCATAAAAAAAGGAACGTAAAACATGACAATAGCCATAATTAAATGTTGATTACTCGCAAAGCCTTCCACTGTTGTAATAATAAATGATGACAACATGGATAATCCCGCTACTGTAGCTACAAAGAGTTCACTCAGAGGATTTCCCAGAATATACTTGTAAAACATGCACAATGCCACGGGAATACATGTAAGTGTAAATCCGTGCCATACTAGGAAATTGTGCCAATACACCCAAGATATCGCGGGAGAATTATGGAAAATTAATAGTAATCCCGTGGAGTAACAAAGTAACACCAAAGCAATCCTCCATGAAGACCCATGCATTTTTTCCAGGGCTGTGAAAATTGTGCTATGCACCTCTCAGGTGTAGTATAATTGGAACAGACCGTAACATCCAAAAGGAAACTTGCGAAAGTTACCCGGGTATTAGATGATCTCCGGAGATCTTTGCAAAACTCTAAAAGATTATATAAAGCAATATTATATTACGGTCTTGTTTCAAATTATGCTCGCTGCGCTAGCATAATTTTCACAGCCCTGAACAAATCAACCCTTTTCATTGTTTTATTTTTTCCTTCAGTTCTTGTGGTCCTTTCATGTAGTAATGTATTTCCTCGCCTGGATCCGGTTTTTCATAAAGATATATAACCGGATTGTATACAAACAATATCCGTGTCTTTTTCAGTTAATTCAACACGGAATTTATCTGAATCTTCGTATGTATTAATGAGGAACCCCTTTTAATATTCACTTTTTCACTCGCACAATTTTTGATGTCTTCGCAAATACTCCTGAGGAATTTTATAGAAAAAAAATATAGATAAGGGGTAATTATTTGTCATAACACCATAACCATTGACAACATCAAAGTAAACAAAGAAAGTGCTTTATTTTGGCATTGTTGATGCTTGTGAAGAACCGTCGATATAGTTCAGTGGTAGAACTACGTGTGTTTAGGTTATGGGTAAAGTTACCAGCACGGTTACCTCATGTCCCGGGTTCGATTCCCGGTATCGACCCTTTTTATTTTGCTCTAGTGGTATAATGGTATTATCTCTCCCGTAAGGGGGGGAATGTAGGTTCGATTCCTACCTAGAGTAAATGTTGTGAAACATAATGTATACCATATGTTATGCCGTTTGTTCCACAGATCTTTTGGTGTAGTTCAATGGTAAACCCCTGAACCTTACTCACACACCTCAGAGATCGTGTCAGCATTTTCGTTTTCAATAGTAATATGAGCAATTTTGTAGAGTTTCCCACCAACATTGAAAGAAATCATTCCTCAACCCCCTCTTTATTTTTCCCAGGTTTTCAAATCATATCGAGAAGAATACACAAATTGTCCAATAAGTCTTCCTAAATCTTCACCAAGGATCCCAGTAAATATCAGGATAGTGCATAGTGTTACACTTTTAACTTTTGGGAAAACATCTGAATAACCACAACCTGTATAAAATACATTTATCCAAGTTTTTCCCATTGATCTACTGAGTCCCGCTTAAGTGATACTAATATCGACGGAAACGAGCCTTGGTGTTTTGATTTACAACAACCACACGGAAGTTCATGAGTAATAAACGGAAGTTATATGTCCTGTGCAAAAATCATCATCTGCTTGATGAACACCATTTCTCAAAAGCATTTTATAAATGGAATCCTCTTGCCACATTTTTTTTTATTTTATTTTATCGTGTGTACCAAGAGAGTAATAATAATAACACTCCAGATACTAACCACAGATCAGGAAAAAAATATGGAATACATGCAACACCAATAAATATAGCAGATAATACCAGTCCCGGTTTTTCTTTTTTCTGAAGATATCCGCGTGCTCTTAAATGTTGTTTTTGGATGGTATTCAAGTTCTCCGTGGACACACCGGGTGTAATACCATGGAACATTTGTAAGAATTCAGTATATCTGATATGTTTTCCGGGATATCGTTGCTGACACATTGTTAAAAATTCTATAAACTCGTCTTTGTTCATAATTTTTTGCGGTACACTCACAAAATATGGATCTTCAAAAGCTCCATAAAGTTTTTCCAAATAATCCAAGCATTTCCAACTAGCATTTGTAAGACAAACCCCATAAAAAAGCTTTATGTCTACTCCATCAAATTCTTGTACTGTCTCGTTATATGCCTGTAATATCTCTGGTACATCATAAACACATGCCAAAGCAGTAATATTATTAGGTGATGAATGAAAATTATGATAAAAATTCATGATCTTCCTTTTTGAGATTTGTTGCATTGTTACATGATCTCGGTAATACTTTGGTATATTAAAATCGTCTAACAATGCAAATCGTTGGATTATCTCATATGATATCGTTCTACTCGTAATTGTTTTGTCACCCCCAACACGATAAAAGTAATCCATCCAAGTCCAATTGTTAATCACAAAAGCTTGTTCAAATCCTACAATAGCACTTTTAAAAGACATTTGCTCATGCAAACCATTTCTAAAATGGATACAAGCATAAACATAATCACGTATTGTCTTGCATGTTTTGGCAAATGCTACGAGATCTTCGATGGGTAAATAGGAGTGACACAGGTGATCCACAAAAATATCCGAAGGAAGCCCTGTGAACTCCATTTTTTTTTATTCTTCAACAACAATTTGAATCCTAATGGACACCCCATGATTTTCCTGGAATTCACACAAAGTTGTTTTGATATAAATTTTGATCTTCTGCTCTTTAAACCAAGGTATGACATGATTATCAAAACAATTGTTAATTTCCTCATATGTAATCAAAAAATCCAAAGGAAGATCGTATGTGGTCCTCCCGTTGGCATTCTCGCAACTTTTTAGCATTCCTGGGAGGTGTTGATGAAATGCTTTTACAAGATCATCAATATTTTCATCTCGTTTTCTTTTGAGATTCTTTCGAGTGTTTTCAATCAACTCTTTGGTAACTTCTAAATCCATCTTGGAATGATACCCTTTTTAATTTTTTTTTGTATTTCCTTGGTTGTCCATGTAATATTTTTGTAAAAAAGGGGCAATGTTAAAAGCATGTATTGATAAACACGGATTATCCCAGGCAGACCTCGAATATATCGAAAAAATGAAAAAAATGGTTGACACTATTTTGATTCCAAAATTTTTGAAAGAATGTTCAGAACGCGACGGGGATTTATGGGTAATTTCCGAGAAAATCAAGTATTTGGATGATGATAATATCGATAAAATGTTGGAAATTAGTTTAAACAACATGCTGAAAGATTCATATCCAAATGTTTCAATAACAATAGACAGAAAATATTGTTCGGAGAGAGAAGGGGAGATTTGGTTTGCATATACATTTATTACAGAGCTTGACTACAAGGGCAGTAAAATAAAATTTAAATCGTAAAATGGGTTCTTGTGAGTTTCGCATCGTTTACCTTTATACTCCCCGGTCTCCCCTAGAATTTACTGGATTTGTTGATGCAGATGTTCTCGTGTACCCTGAAAAACGTAAAATGAGATTCCGTGGCATCTTGCCATGTTGTTTTCCGTATTTTGTTTTTAGCGTTCCCAAGTGTGTGGTGACACATGATCTCATTTCAAAAAAATCTGAAAAGGATCTCTTTCAAACACAAATTATTGAAAGTGTTTTTGATCACATCTCGTTGACATATATGTATGAACAAGATATGATTGGTGTTCCCGTTCACATGTTGGAACCTTATCTTAGACAAAACTTGAACGTACTTAAAAACATGGACGCAAAGGCAACCTTTAATATTATCTCAAGAATTCCTGCGTTTCACAAGGGATTGCAAGAGTTTACAAATTTTTACAAATTCAAGTTGAAATGGGAAATTATGACCATGTACAATGATTTAAATGTAAAACAGGACAAGGTTGAAAAGGCAATGAACGTGTTATCCTACGAAAAACTCTGTGAATTTCGCCGAGTACTCGCGGAAGATCCCATTCAGTTGTGTTTTACTGAGAATGGTTTTATCAAGTACCCGCTATCTTACAACGCGTTACGTAGTACTGGCGTTAAGTATAGCGCGTTTGAATTTGAAGTTGTGCGACTGATTAATCATTTTAGGAGAGACGTTGTAGGACGAAGAAAGTTTACCGCAATTCACAAAGAGAATGGTCTTACCGCTAGTTTTTTCGGTCATAAGAACATTGCTGCAACAACGAAAGATCTATACAATAGATATCTCCAGTATCTTGCCAAAAAACGTGAAATTGTTTGCATGCCTTACATTTGTACTCCGTCACAAAAGCGTATGGCCGACGCAACTGTGCAATTGATTAAAGGTGTACTCCACAGAGGATACTCTACAGACTCTGCAAAGTTACTTCGTGTTCCCGGGGATGTTTTTCCAATTATTCCACGCGTTTTAACAGAGGAACAGACATTGGCCGCCGAACATATACTTAATAGCCCTCTTACCATGGTAATGGGAGCTCCTGGTCGTGGAAAAACGGCACTCGTAGAGTTTGTCACGGCTTACTTTAGAAACGTTTGTACGGTTTCTTTTATTGGTACCGTTGTGGCCATGCATAGAAGTCGTCTTGGAAAACGACAAGAAGTTAGTAATACGGCACATCATGTTTTCCGTTCTGCCAACAACAGTGAACAAGGTATGACGTGGGCGGCAGAATTTGAAGTTTTGGTTTGGGATGAATTTTCCAACGTAAAACTGGGACTACTCTACAAGTTACTCTCGGTATTACCAAATTTGAAAAAAATTGTTCTCGTTTTTGATCCCAATCAAATTCCTCCCATTGCACCTAGTGCACCCGCCATGGATCTAAGGGATTACTTTCCGCAACATGCATTTACATTGACGCGTAATTTGCGAGTAAATCCAAATGCTCGCGAACTTGCGGACGCTATTATGCATATTCTGCATGAACGTTTGCATCAAATCGAGTGGAGTGAAAACATCAAAGAGTGTAAATCAATGACCGTTTATGATACAGAAGTATGTGAGCAAACGATTACGCATTTACTAACGCATATTATGAATCATCCTGCCATTTACAAAGTGGAAACGGTATCTGATATCCAGTTCATTGCCTTTACAAATGATGTCAGAAAGGACGTTAATGTAATTGTTGAAACGGTTGCGCGTAAAGTTGGACTCGTTCCAAGAGTGTTGCAGGAGAGTATTTACAAAGTTCACGGGGGTCTTTCCATTTATCCTGGATGTAAAATTGGTATAAAAGGAGCAAATTTTAAACCAGTTTACGTAGATGATGAAATTCTGTATGATGAAATTCGAAACGGTGAAACTGGAATCGTTGATAGTTGGCATCCACATCCTGAAAGTGGTGGTGTTATCGTTAAACTTAACATTGGTTATGATGATCAAAAAACCATGTTACTCAAAAAAGGCGTTCATGTAGATCCAGCATACATTGGGCTGGGTCACGTGATTACATCCGACTCCTCGCAAGCTCTCGAGTTTAACACGGTAATTGGACTGTTTTGTGGTCGTATTGATTGGGTTCGCAGAGAACGCGCCTATGTTATGACGTCACGCGCAAGAGAAGCCTTTATAGCAATGGGACCAAATGCAAAGAAAACATTTAACAAAATTTGCAAATACCCAGAAGAACGAAGAGTTACCGTGTTTGGAAAGAGTTCTCTTACCTATTTAGATTCTTTTGACACGAGTGGATATCCAGAGTTTCCCAGAGTTGCCATTAGAGATCCTCGCGAGTTTACCGTAACACACGATAAAACACGTCCATGTGTTCCAGTGAAAAATAAAAAAAACTAAAATTAACGGCAGGACTATGTGAAATTCAGGGTAAAATTATGCTATGCACCTCTCAGGTGCAGCAATAATTGGAACAGCCCTGGTGAAATTATTGAAAAAAAAGCTATTCTTTTACTTTGCGTTTCTTTTTGATTACTTTGAGATCTTCCTCGGGTTCTTCCTCAACCTCTTCAACATCATTTTCAACTTTTCTAGGATTTTTCTTTTGTTGCAATTGTTTTGATGGTGCTCTCAGTGTTCCCTTTCGTAGTCCCGTTATTGATTCCAACTGTGATGCCGCTTCTTTTCCATCTATAAATCCCTTTGCATGTAAATCAATAATGGTATTCTCATTAATTCTCGGGTCACAATTGAGTTGTACACGAATGTCCACTTCTTCATCTAGTTCAAGTTCATATCTTATAAAGGAATCAGGACAACGAAAATGTTTTTCCGGATATAATCTATACTGATATTCTTCGTCACGTTTGGAGTAAACCTTTTTTCCCCATTTGTTCATAATGGTTTCTCCGTAGATTTTTTTGTACATATCCGTCAGAACTTCGTTAAGCCATTTTATATGTGCCTTTATAAATTCTCCGGTAATCATCATGGATCCCTGCTTATTTGGCGCAATTTTACCCGAAGTTAATTGCGTCATCTCCTGAGGAATTCCCACAAGTTCTGAAGCATCACGCGCAAGTTGTTGCTCAATTTGCGCGATATCTGCAGTAGTTGTGCATTTTACTGTGGTAGCTACGTGACGATCCATGGGTAACATGATACGATTATGCACAAAGCTTTCCCTTTTAAAATCTCTCCCGTAATAATCACTACACAAAACGGACCCATTGTAATTTGAGCGTACATCATTATTGTGTATAATGCCATTTCTGACAAGTTGTTGCTCAAACTCACGAGTTCTATCGAGTGTCATCTTTTGTCGTACATTGTCTTGCCGATCTTTTGTATAATCAGAGTATGTTGTATCTGTTTGAAATAAATCAATACGCTCAAATTCTCCTCTGACATCCCTTCCAGATGGTGGAGGACGATCTTCATACACTAAAGTAGGGCGTGCATTGTGATAACTAGCATATAGTAGATCCTCTTGTAATTTTTTCAACATTCTATATTTTTCCAGACAAGCCATAATGGGTGTTCTGAGGTTACCCATGAGATCCGGTTCGTATCCCGTGTATGCCCAGTAAATCTCTGGTTTTTGCATTTTACGCGTCATTGGACCTTTTGTCCAAACCCATTCGAAAACCTGACCTCTGTCATCGCTTTCGTAAGTTGCAATATGTCCTTGACAACGCTGAGGGATCACTGGGTATTTGTGAGCAGTACCTTTGATTTCCTTTAAAAACATTGGAACAATTCCAAAACCAATCTTCCACTTTATCAACTCGGGACACAAACGAATCCACAAACGTCTAGAGATTAACTTCATTGACTGTTGTAATTCTTGAGGCATATTGTTGATGATAACTTCAAATGGTTCGCATGCAGTCATTGCGATTAACTTTTGGATTCGATTTTGAATCGCAGGTGTTTCCATGATTAATTTATCAATGTCCTCCATTTGTGCATCATTGACGGGGACTCCTCTGCGATTACAGAAGTTCATTTTTTTATTTTTTATTTCTCACGGGAAGAAGATTTATAGCGGGCGTATTACATTGTTTCGATTATCATAAATTACTTGCTGAACTTGCTCAAAATCACTCTCAGGTCCCTCGAGAATATCCGTATTGACACGACTACGAACACGTTTTGTGACCCCTTCGTCTTCACCCAAAAGGATACGAATTTGGTTACTGATATTCTTTCGATACACGTAACCATCCTTTTCGTGTCGAATGAAAAGTAACCATGCTACCAATGTTTCGTAAATGTTTTCATTCCAAAATATGTATCGTTTCTTTTCATCCTCTCGTATTTCACAAAAGTGTAACATGGGTCTTGAAAAAAATGACACGATACACGGTACCGTACTGTGGCCAAGTTTCAGTTCACTCAATTGTATCCCGCTTTGGTCGATAACGACTCCGTTTCGAAACGCTAGGTTAACTTCCATGGAAAAGAAGCGATCCAACAAATTTAAAATAAGTATCCTGGAGAGATGCGTGTCACCACGTTTAATCATATTAACAATGGTTGCACCAACACTGTAATTTTGCGTACTAAAAAATACGTGTGCTTGGCGCTCAGAACGCAGTTCTAAAATTAAATCACTGCGGTCTATGCGCCCAGTTGGATGCGTATATCGATAAAATGTTTCATCGCCAGGAAAGTCAAAGTTTTCCTTGATACATTCACCAAATAGATAGAGAGCGTCATCCTTTTCCATGTCGTTCCAAAAGTATACCATGAAATTTTTTAGAGCTTCCACTTTTTCCTCTGTTAAGTGCATTAGAGGGCCCATATTTAGTGACATGGCATTTCGCTCGATAATACAGCGGCCATAAATGACACGCTGAAGTAACTCGTAGAAATACGCGGCAGCCCAATGCATAAACGCGCGATTAGGACGACGGTATTCGCCGTCAAACACGTCACTGTAGTCAGGAATATCAAAAACAAGTTCCGTAGCTCCTTGAAGGAAAAATGCACCAAGACGAGCAGTTAGACGAAAGATTAAATCACAAATCTCTTCGTGATATGGATAATCATTGATTCGTTCCGTGAGTAACATGACGGCATCATAGAGGTTACGCTGAGTATACGCAGATACTGGACGAAACCATAGTTTGTCACAATTACGCACGACAGGTTCTACAAAATCTTCTTCAATGTTTTCTGTCGTTGTCGTTGCTGTTGCTGCACCAAACTCGTGTTCTTGACGGCGTTCCTTTTCATTTTCCCTGCGCATTTTCTCAAGAGCATACGAGATTGCCCCAAATTCACCGGGACTAATGTGAAGTTTACTCCAATCATCAATCCACCAATCCTCGTGTAAATATTCAAGAGACCAAACACCATTGTCACTATCGTGATAGGTAATAAGAAAATAAAAACGAGACAGTTCTGAAATAAATTGAGATCCAATGTTTTCTCGAACACTCCGTAAACCATTTTCAAGTCGTTCATCATCTGGTGTTTCTTCAAGGGGTTCCAATTCAACTTTTCGGTATTCTTGAACATATGCATGTTGAAATGCCCAATACTTTATCCAAGAAAAAAAAATGTCCAACAGTCGTTTTTTCATATCTTCTGAAGGACGCTGTTCTTCAATGCAATGAGAAACACGCGTAGTCCAATCACCCATTCTTATGAGGTATCCTTCAATACACTCTATAACATCTTCCAATACCATATCAGCATCTGTAAATTTTGGCAATTTATTAGCATTGGGAGGTAAGGGAGTCCATCTAAATTGTTCTTCTTCGGAGGAGGAGGAGGAACCCTCCATTTTATTCTTTAATAAATTCGCGAAGATCTCCGGGGATTATCTGTTGTTGACCGGAATACTTTTCGCAGATTACTGTGAATATATTGAAAATCCAAGGTGTATCTTCTTCTTCATGTCACCGGGAGCATCTTCAATGACGGTTTTTATATTCACGAAACATTTTTGTGTATCCAAATCAATTTCAAAGGTATCTCGTAGTTCTTCCACGATAAATACAACAAGTTCACGTGTTATTAGTAATAACGTTATTCTACCTTCTGGTGTCTCAAGACTTAAATTTTTACTAACATGATTAAACGCAGCAATTCGCCCTGTGTATTGATAAGAATCCATGTCGTCTTCAGCATTTAACACGTGTAAATTTGGATGAAGATCACGTAATATTTCATCCATACCCCTTCGTTTCTTATTATTTTTTTACAATATCAGGGCCTGCGTGTATGGCACTAGATGCTCGCCTAGCGTTGACCGCAGTAGCCTTGGGTGTCATCTGGTGGTATTTTAATAAATACCTATGGCAATGCGTGCATTGTTCCTTTAGATTTCATAGATCATCCGCGATTAATGTAAGAGTTGAAGATGTTCCCTCACAAGACAAAGGATATCATTGGGATAAATTGCGAAACAAGGTAACCATACAAAAAGTAGTCAACCATTTCACTGTTTTTGATTGTCCAAAATGCACTCAAAAGAACATGGATACCAGTGGAGGATTACCACCAATCCTAGAGGATGTTCCTGATGAAAAACTATTAGATGTTATCGCGTGCCCCGCTTGTGATAACAAGGAAAAACAAGAGGGAGTTCCGTGGGTAAAAATAGGTCTCTTGACATTAGCCACGGGTCCACTGGTGATACTCTATGTACTATGGTTGGCATTGCAAAAAGAAACCCCTTGTAAACAATGTAGAGAATTAAAGTGGATACTAAAAAATTAAAATTCTTCGAGTTTATCTCTAATAACACTGGCAATTTTCTCAAATTCCTCTGCGTCATCTCTGAAATTCCCTTCAGCATCCAAAACAATACACGGGACTTCTTTTCCATCTGGCATACGTGTATTTTGACCATCCACAAAATGTTCCTCGTGTTGATCAATCAACAGTTGTTGATACGAATCCGTAACAGATGTTTCCGCGTCTCTCCCGCGTGATCTCAGGCGTTTCATGGAAGTTTCCAGGGATGTCTTCAAGTAGATAAATAAAGATGGTTGTTTGGCGTTTTCAGGAAGCAACTTTTGAAAATGTGACCACATCTTTGTATACGCTTCATGAAGTATGGGATCTACGCTTCCATTATTCTTTTTGGTGTTCCAAAACAATGTATCGGAAAATGGGGAACGTTCACTAATGAGAATCAAAACTGGTTTATCCTTGTTATCTTCTATCGCTTTTACAATAACTTCAATACGCGACGCAAAGAAGATACACTGAGTAGGAAAAGAGAACACGACGGGATCCTCGTAAGATTTTTTGAGTACACCATTCTTTTCCCACAATTCCACGGGCTCTTGGCAAAAGACAATTCGATTATCAGCGTTGAAACGTCTCTCTAGTGCAGTGCATAATGTGGATTTTCCAATACCAATAGCACTTTCAAAAGCAAACCAAATAATTTTCTGCTGACCCTTTTTCATCTTTTGCAAAAGTACCGACAAAACATTGCGCAGGATCTTTTTCAGGGCTGTGAAAATTATGCTAGCGAAGCGGGCATAATTGGAACAGACCGTAACATATGGTATTGCTTTATATAGTCTTTTAGAGTTTAGCGAAGATCTCCGGAGATCTTCTAATACCCGGATAACTTTCGCAAGTTACCTTTGGGATATTACGGTCTGATCTTTTTTGAAAAATTCTATTTTTAGATCTTCAAGTGACTCCCAGAAGTGGGTAGGGGGAAGTACAAAAAAGTCGTACTATTCTGAAAAAAATTTTTAGAATAGTACGACTTTTTTGCACCTTTTTTTTTCAGGAGCTAAGGATCGGTCTCTAACAACATGAGGATGTACATCTTGTTACACCAGTACTATAGTAGGATCATCAATCCTTAGTTCCCGAAAAAAAAAGGTGCAAAAAAGTCGTACTATTCTAAAAATTTTTTTCAGAATAGTACGACTTTTTTGTACTTCCCCTACCCACCTCTGGGTCATCGATGGACACATCAGGGTGCTAAAAATAGAATTTCAAAAAAAAACCCAAAAAGAGATGTATGACACAGGATTAATGTATGAAAGTGAAAAATGGCAACAGCTAGAGGACACAAAAGAATACGTGTTTTTTCCCAACGTAACTCACGGCAAAGGTTTTTATATCCCCGTGACTGCGTTGTATCACACACGTGGTCTTGAAGATCTCATTGAAGAAATTGATGATGATTAAAAATATAATTTAAATTTTGTTGCATATATCACAAAACATATAATTATCTTTATTTGTCTCACAAACAATGCAAACAATTCCTTTAGATGTTTTGGCAGATACACTCAAAGATGTCAATAATTCTTCATTAAAAGGGTTATGCAACGTTATGATGAATATTGATTGTGTAAAGTTGATCCATAAAATTGCAGTGTTACGTCATGGTGAAAAATGGCTTAAACAAGAGAAAACGTTCCCAAAATCTCGTAACTCCGATGATATTATGCGATATCTTACAGCGTTCGAAATAACCGATTTTATGTTGGATAAATATCGTTTTCACGAGATGATGATATTTGGCCAAAACAAAACAGCGAAATTTTCAATTATGTGTTTTCAAAATGATTTGTTCAACAATCCAGAACCGATGGTAGAAGTGACGCTTGACGTGTCTTATGCAAAAAATACACACAGTGTCAAACGACAACTCGAGGATATTTTCGGTGCGAGACTTAAATGGTATGATATGCCTACAAAAGCTCGTCACACGGGTTGGGGAAATTTTATTGTTACTGGTCTGGATATGGTAACAGAAGAGATTATGCATTTATTATCTAGTGTATATAATATTGGAAACAACAAAACAACTTTCTGGATAAAGAAGCAACTTTTTTTAGGATTCGTGTTAGAGATTTTAAAAGATTATGATTATATGATTACAGTATTTTATGAAGATGCGAGAAGCAAAAAAGCTACCGTTATTGTTCCGGATACCGAACGATTGGGTAAACTGTGCAAAAATTATGCATGTAAAATGATACACGAGTATGTTTGTACTGGATGCGAATCTGTAACGTATTGTTCACCAGAATGTCAAAAGCAACACTGGGAAGTACATAAAGGAGAGTGTGAAAGGAATTAAAAAATGTTTTTATTATTAAAATCCTGCCAACTTTTTTCCCAACTCTGTCAACACGGGTTCATTCTCTGGTATTCCTGGGAAATCTGGGCGTTCTCCCGGTGCTCCAAAAGTGTTTGGTTTTTTTCCAAAAAGTTTTGCTTTGTTTGCCCAATGCGAAGTTGTGCGTTTGTTTTTAAATGCAGCGCGTTTCTTCTCAATATCCTTCTTTGTTGCCGATGTTCTTGGCATGTAACATGTGTAGGCCACACAACGAAAATTTGAGCTTTTTCTGCCTTCCTCTGGTTCCTTGCCACAGTGGATGGTTCTACTGTCCCAAAGCACAAAAGATCCTGCCGGGCAAGTAATGTCCACCACTTGGCATTTCTTTTCTTTCACGTAGAAATCCACCTGTTCCTGTGAGGACATCTTGTACCAATCCTTCTTTTCCCCGAGTAGCTGAAATTTCTCTGAAAACTCCCGGTGGTACTTGTGAGATCCTTCAAAAATTGACAGAGTAGCATCTCCTTGTGTCACGTCAAACGCAGTAACCCATCCCTGTACGCATTGGAATGAAGAGTCTGAAAAACGTTGATCCGAGTGATACCAAGTGTTTCCCTTGAAATATCCACGTTTTGTCTCCTCGTGTGGCATGTGAAATGAGGCACCATCAAAAGAAACTAGCAGATCCTGTGTGTTCCAAATTTTGGAAAAAACTGAAACCACTTTGGGATTTTGGCGAACATCCCAAACCATTTGGCAGTGACCAATTTCCCAATGTTGAATCAACATGGAGTGAGAAGGCAGCAACTTGAAAAAGTTTTTGTAACTCTCTGGATTATCTCGGGTGATCCCAATACTTTTCTGTTCCAAAAAAGACCACATACCATCTTTCATGTGATCACACTCCTCCGGTGAGAATACACTAGGTACAATGGCAACTCCAAAATGATCCAAAGTTTTTTTGATAGAATCTCGAGAATTTTCGCAAATGTATTGAAGAGAATGATTTGCGTTATCAGCAACATCTACTTTCAACTTGACACGTTTTTTAGTAACCCCCTTCATTTTTATCAAGACTATGGAACTTTAGTGGACATGATTGGAACAAACCGTAACATTCAAAAGGTAACTTGAGAAAGTTAACCGGGCATTAGATGATCTCCGGAGATTTTCGCAAAACTTTAATAGATTACTTAAAGCAATATCATAATGTTACGGTTTTTTTTTTCAATTATTGCTGCACCCTTGGCATAATTTTCACAGCCTTGGTATAATCTTTTAAAGTTTTCAGGGCTGTTCCAATTATGCTATGCACCTGAGAGGTGCATAGTATAATTTTCACAGACCTGAAAGTTTCGCAATGATCTCTGGAGATCATCTGTTACCCGGGTAACCTTTGCAAGTTACTTTTGGATCTTACGGATTTTTTTCGTAATCATGTTATTATATATATTTATTCAATAATTCAAAACGAACGTTAATACAACGTTTCATAATGAAAGCTGTGGTACATCTGAGAAGAGCTCGTCATGAGATGGCAAAGCATTTTAAAAATACTTTGCAATCCTTGATTGGTGATTACACGTTAACATTAGAAACAATTGAAGAAGATTCTGAAACGTATTTTGCTTTGCTTGATCCCAACGATGTAGAAGCATACAAAAAACAGTATCTTGAACAACAGGAAGAAAAGTACGATTCTTCACGAGAATCGATAATAATGTATGTGCCTTTGGATGTCTTGATTTGGATCTTTAAGGATCTCAACAATAACTCCATTCAGAACATGCTTGCAGTGGATCCAGTGTTATTTCGGAAACGAAAGACCATTGTTGACAAAATCGCGTTACAAAGAAATGAATTAATGGACTGGAAACAGTATCAAGAACGACATCCAAATCATAACAACCCGATAAACGCTTTGCGAACAATGGAATTGGTGAACTTGTTTTACGACAAAAATTTGTTTGTTGTTGTAGTCCAGTTTGTTGATTCTGACCACGATAATTTTGTTGTCAAACCTGGTCATTACATAAATTTTTTTGCTCCAGAAAATGTATCGACTGACATTTTTACTGGTATAGAATTTAAAGGAGACGAAAAGTTTGCAGTAATATATCCGACAAATCTTCCAAAAAATAAGATGGAAAATATGGTATACAAACTCTTCACGATTTTTGGTGTCAAACTATCAAGAATAATTGTGGAGAAAACTCCATCACTGCACGATACTTTGAATTATGATCATATTATGTGTTCATTGTGTGGTTCCAGTGGTCTTCCTGAAATGTACCAATGTTTATGTGGTAATGCAGTGTATTGCAATGAAACATGTCAAAAAAACGACTGGGGATATCATCAAACACTTTGCAACGCAAAGTTGGGTGCGTCAATGACACCGGAGGATTTGCATTTGAAAATCTTGGAAGCAAAAGCAAACAAACAAGATTATTTTATCGATGAAGATAGGTTCATTGATTCTATTGATCGTGAAACATTGTTAAAAGTAAATGATAACAACTTACGATATTATCCAACGTATCGTCTTCTGGGATCTCAAAAATTTCTTTTTGTACTATTACCGGCATATCAGCAGGCTATGGATAACTTAATGGCAAAGCGTATTTTTTTCAACCAGGACCCCAAGATGGTTGTTGATGATTGTTTTAAATGGACACCGGTAAAGATAATCGGAAGCGGTAATGAAGGAACCGTTGTGGTTGTTTGTGATACCAACAGTTGTGATAATGTAGCAAAAATTTCCCCTTACAGCAAAGGGAAATCTGAAAACGAAGCCTCGATTTATGAAAAGGCATCCGAATTAGGATTATCACCCTACTTTGTTGAAAGTTTTCAATGCAGTGAAATGTTTGTAATTGTTGCGGAACGATTTGATGGAAATTTATTTGATCTGTTGTTGGAATTTGACAAAACTTTGGAATCGCCGACAACACACAAACGTGCTGTAAATGTAATCGAGCAAGCGTTTAACATCATTTATCATTTATTAACAAATGCGATCATACATAGAGACACAAAGGTCTGTAATTTTTTATATAGCAACGACATGATAAGGATTGCAGATTTTGGAATTGCTAAAATGCAACAAGTGAACGATAGTGAAATCCCCATGTTACTTGAACAACATATTTTATTGTTTATGAAGTCATTACAAGATCCTGAAACATATTCATGCACCGAACGTATCGAAAACGATCCGTTTGGATTACAAACAGGAAAGTCCAAATGGGAACCTATATTTAAAGAAGTTCTTAAACGCAATCAAAACAAGTGGGGCTTGATTAAAATTGCATATATTTCGTAACGTGTCTTTTGTATGGAAGATCCAGCTATACTTTTACCATTAATACAGAGATTACCAGATGAATATTTGGTGACAAAACTGGTAAAATTATCAAAAACAATCAGACGTCACATTAAAAAAAGTAAGAGATGGAAAGAAATATTCTCAAAAGAGCGCTGCTTGAACACACTTAAGTTGGAAGGAGAGGATAAAGTATGTAAACGTTATACTGTTAAAAAAGGGTATTCTGTAATCACACCACCCAAAAGAATATCATTTACATGGAATGAAATTAAACAAGTTGAATAATAACAGATGATACTGGGTTTCTTTTTTGTGATAATCTATTGTTTTTCCAGTGTCCACTTTTTGTATCTATATCTGGATCTCTTCTTAATTTGCGCGCAGTTAATCTTTTTACTCGCGCTGTACAAAAAGGCACATTTGACTAGTCTTTTTTGTACTGGTTGTATTTATTTTTGGTGTACGCAAATGTTACATGGTGTTTCAGCGGCAACTTTTGTGGATAATCTAGCATACTTTGTGATTACTCTGGGGAGTCTTTTTTTAACACTGTATAATATTGAAAATTAAAGAAAGATTATTTAATTTATGCTCCACAACTATCACATCCCTTGAAACACACGGCATCTTCTTGAGATTCCTCCTGTGTTTTGTAAGCCATGGCACCAAAAGACTTTTTCATAACGTTTGTTTCCACGGTAACTTGTTTTGCTTTTGCTTTTGATTTGGTTCTCAGATAATACATTCCAGTTTTGAGTCCCTTTTCCCATGCGTAAAAATGATAGGATGACAACATTTCAAGCGTAGGTTCCGCCATGTGAGCATTTAGTGATTGAGATTGATCAATGTAAATTGCTCGATCTGCTGCCATGTTTAACACGGTTTTGCTGGAAATTTCCCAAGCAGTCTTGTACAGTGCTCTCAAGTCTTCTGGAATGCGTTCAATGTTACTAACGGATCCCTCTTTGAGCAAAATCTCATTCTTCATGGCGCTATCCCATAACCCGCGAGATTTCAAGTCATTGACGAGATATTTGTTAACAACGTTAAATGATCCTGCTAGTGTTGATCTTGCATACATGTTGCTAGTTATTGGTTCAAAACATTCAACATTACCCAAAATTTGCGAGGTAGTTGCCGTTGGCATGGGTGCAAGTAAAAGGGAGTTTCTAAGACCATATTTGATCATTTCCTCTCTCAACGGTTCCCAGTCTCTCTTTGGGGATGATGGGCATTGCCAAAGATCAAATTGGAACTTCCCTTGACTTGCCGGGGATCCATGGAATGTTTCATAAGCTCCATCACGTTTTGCCAGTTCCATAGAAGCACTACAAGCACCAAAGTAGATACTCTCAAAGATATCTCGATTCAATTGAACAGCTTCCTCGGAATCAAAGGGATATCTTAACATGAAAAACACATCCTGTAATCCTTGAACACCCACGCCAATGGGACGATGTTTTCGGTTGGATCTACGAGATTCCTCAGAAGGATAAAAATTGATATCGATAACACGATTGAGATTGCGAACAATTTGTTTTGTGTAACGAATTAGCTCCTCGTGGTTGTATGTATTGTTTTCCACGTCAACAAACGCGGGTAACGATATGGATGCCAAGTTACACACGGCAGTTTCCTCGGCAGTACATACTTGCATTACTTCGGTGCATAAATTGGAATTTTGAATAACGCCAATATTTTTTTGGTTTGATTTTTCGTTTGCTGCATCCTTGTAACACATGTACGGTGTTCCCGTTTCAATTTGACTCTCCAAAATATCAAACCAAAGATCTCTCGCTTTGATTGTCTTTTTTGCGCGTCCTTCACTTTCGTAACGTGTATAAAGTTCTTCAAATTCCTTCCCGTAAACTTTGTATAGTCCTGGGCATTCTGCGGGACACATTAGAGACCACTGTGCGTCTTCCTTGACACGTTTCATAAAGAGATCTGGGATCCACAGTGCTGTGAAAAGATCACGGCATCTTAATTCTTCATCGCCGTGATTCTTTCGCAACTCTGTAAAGTATTCCATATCTGGGTGATGAGGTTCCGCATAGGCCGCAAAGGCTCCCTTTCGTTTCCCTCCGCCTTGATCAACGTAACGGGCAGTATTATTAAAAACTCGGAGCATTGGCATCAATCCGTTTGAAGTACCATTGGTTCCCGCGATATAAGATCCTGTCGCGCGAATACAATGGACGTTAAAACCAATACCACCGGCGTACTTTGAAATAATGGCACATTCTTTGACGGTATCATAGATACCCTCCAGTGAGTCTTCCTTCATACAAACGAGGAAACAAGAAGAACATTGTAGACGAGGTGTACCACAATTGAAAAGAGTTGGAGAAGCATGCGTGAAAATCTTTCGTGACAACGCATCATAAGTTGCGGCAACATTTGGAAAATCCACCACAATACTACCCGTTTTCTCATCAACACTGCTGTAAAGTCCGAGAGCGACACGCATCCAAAGATGTTGAGGACGTTCACAGATAACATCCCCAATACGTAAAAGATACGATTTGCATAGTGTTTTGAATCCAAAGTAACTAAAATCATAATCTCGATCATATTGAATCATTTTTTGAATACATACACGATACTCTGGAACTTGCATGACATCATAGATGACTTTGGAGATTAATGGGGAATTCCCGTTGTTGTTGTTGTAAAGTTGTTCCACAACACGCTGATAATCTTGTTGTGTTTGCTTATGCAAGTTGGATATAGCTATGCGAGCTGCAAAGGTGTCATACTGTGGATCCTCTGTACTTAGGAAAGCTGCCGTTTCGCTTGCCAACGTGTCAATGTGTTGCGTTTGAACTCCATCGTAAACCCCGTTGAGTACACGAGTTACAACAGGTTTCAAATCAATGTTTAAGTCCAAAGCTTGTTCGGAAAGTCGCTTGGAAATTTTGGAAAAATCCATGTTTTGTTCCTCACCGTTTCGTTTTGTAACCCTCTTCATAGTTTTTTTTTATTTTCATAGCGTTATATTTAACGCACCGATGCTACTCTTGTCCGTGGACGAAATTTCATGAATCATTATTTTAACACTTTTATCTGGTTCAATGGTAACATTGTCAACATCTGGGAATTTTGCCGTTCTCTTGTCAATATGAACAGAAGTATGAACATGCTTGATTGTTGAAGTTGTTTCAAGCACAATGGATCCCTCTGGAATATCTTCATCTTCTTTGATTGTATCTATGGTACAGATGATTCTGTAACCTCCTCTATCCTTTCGTGTACGTTTGGACATCCTTTCGCAACCCCTTTCTGAGTTTCGCGGTTACTCAAAAGTAATTCTAAAAAATATACTCGCTTCGCAGTTCTATTCTCTGGTAACTCTCGGGTGTTACTGCAAAAATTTAAAACAAGATGAAGGTGTCATTGTCAAGGAAACGTTCTGAACCACCAAAGGATAAGGAGGTGGAACAACCCGTTGAAGTTGTGGATCTTGAACAACAACATGAACCCGTTGATCTTACCAAAAGAAAACTAAAATATCACTGTGATACTCAAAAATTGATTGCTTGCGACTATGGCAATTGTCAGGGAAAAGCCTCGGAAAACAAACAACAATATCTCTATTCTTGTGCAAAATTGAATGGAGATGACATTTGTATTCTTTGTTTGGCAAATGAAAAGGATAATCCTGAAATTACATGTGTGAAATGCAACAAAGTTATTGGAGCTTTTTGTGCTACACCAGATGATGATGAAAAGTGCTCAATTTCTTTGTTTACCATGTAGACGTGACGTTATTGAACACGCATACTGGTTGAAAACTACAACAGAGGAACAAAAGAGAACGCAAAAGAAACAAAAGATAGAAGACGCATTTTTGACTTCATTTCCGTCCATCACTGAAAAATAAAAATAAATCTTTCAAATGTTACATGGAGGGTTCCTATCGTGACGAGTATTTATTACTAGAGAGATACATGTATACAAAAAAGAAAAACATGTGTTTATTTTTGTGTTTTGGTCATCATCTCTGTAATTACGAAGAAGGTTTATATAAGTTGCCTGTAGAGTTATGGGTGCGTATTTGGAAGGATGCTGTGGGTGACATCTTGTCACGTATGAAACATATTGAAAAAATCATATCTTTTATATATGATCCCGTGATAGCCAGTGTATTTCCTCAGTATTGTTTTGCCGTTTACATGACAGGACCTCCAAGATATGTTGTACACCCGTCAGTTGATTTTGGAGATCGACAGAGGCTAAAATTGGAAATTGTAGAAAAGTTGGGAAAAGGAGATACTACAAAGTTGCTGGCAGATTTTAACATGATGTCCAAGACAACACTGTGGAAAATAAACGAATACCTAAAAAAGGCGTAAATCATAACATATGTTTTTCGCGAAAGATTATCTAATATCCAGGGGGTACCGTTGCAAGTATACTCACTGTATTTCATAATTCTGAAAACGGATCAACGTGACAAAATGGATCTAATTAAATCTCCTATCAACGAATTACAAGAGTATATTCAAAAACAAATCAGAACCGATAATATTGGATCTTGTATTGAATTTTGTCGTGATCGTGATACCGGGGAGGGCTATTTTAACCTCCTTGTTCACGTGAATGGTTACAAAGGGGAGTTACCGAGATCTAGAGATAAAGAAGAATGTGCAAAAGCTGCTTTAAAGGTCTTGCTGACACTAGAGACTGTAACAGATTGCTTTGAAGTTCCCATGTGTCCAGTAGGATGTTCCTCGTGTTCTACCAAGGATCACGAGCATAGGATAATTGAGTTGCTGGTGGAAATAAAAACGGCTCTCTCATATAAATCAAATGTTTCAAAAAGTAAATAAAAGTGAAAAAAAAAGAGATAACGATGAAAGTTTTACTTTTGTGTTTCGTTTTAGTTTTATTGGTTCGCGCAGAAGATTCAAAATCATGGAGATCTATTTTTGTAACAAAAGCGTTGGATCTTCGTAACTTTATCATGTGGAAAGCGAGACATCCTCTGACTTCTAGGGATGCTCCCAAAAGACCTCCAAAGGCTTCCTGTGGAACGTTTACAAGAGCGAGTGTTGTAGATTGTTTTGATAAAATTGCAGATTTGAATTGCGATTACAAACTAACCGCTTCGGAAATTGACAGCGCAGTCGCAAATCATCTCTCGTATTTCGAAAGAGCGGTTCTATGGGTTGCAACGTCATCCGCAATGATTATGCAAGGTTGCGATAAAAACAAGGACGGTTTCATTGATCATAATGAATTTTTGAATCAATATGAAGGATGTATGAACAAGGAATCGGAAATTTGCCATGTTAGAGACATTTGTGTCAGAGAATTACAAGGAGCGAGGGTATGTGGTCGATAAAAATAATAAAAAAAAAATAATTCCAAAAATAAAACAAGGCTGTGAAAATTATGCTAAGGGTGCAGCATAATTGAAACACACCGTAACATGCAAAAGGTAACTTGCGAAAGTTACCCGGGTATTAGAAGATCTTCGGAGATCTTCGCTAAACTCTAAAAGATTATATAACAATACCATATGTTTCGGTCTGTTTCAATAATGTTCGCTTCGCTAGCATAATTTTCACAGGCCTGCGGAGATCTTCGTGAATTTTTATTTTTGAATACTACGGATCTGTGAAAATCAAAATGACGTTTTCATGGTATTTGTCCCAAATCTGTTATTGTCCATCCTCTTCCAATCAGTGTTGTTCTGTCTGCCAAACCTGCTGCTGTGTATTGCATTTGTACATTATTCCAATTACATGATAATGCCGGTGGCGTTTCTACCATTTTTGCCAAAATAGCATCATATTCCGTGGGTATAAATGTAGGACCGCTACCTGAAAAGTTTATAAAGCCATCACAATCGGTGAAACCACTGACATCCCAATTGGCAATGATGGGGGAAACAGATGATTCAAATCCTCTAAACATACTATCTACGTCTCCAAGAGAAGGTGTTGTTGTCCAATTTGTTGTTAATAGCGTGGTTCCAGATCCAAAAAACTGAAACATTTCTTCTGAATTTTGAAGACTTGTCAATGTCCACGTGGAAAGATCTAATGTTCCAGTTGCCGTGTGTTGTTGAAACATGTTTTCCATACGAGTAACACTGGATACATCCCATGTCAATAAATCAGATCCCAGACTGATCCCACTAAATTGTTGAAATGCCGTATTCATATTAATTGGATCTGTCCCAAACTTCCAATTGGTAATATTTAGCGAATTCCCGGCATTATTAAATCCTTGAAATATTGAAGTTGCTGTTGTCACCAGAGGTAGGTTCCAATTAGATAGGTTTATAAATTGTCCAACACCAGCATTCCCATTTAAACATAGTTGAGTAATGGTCGTAGCTCTGGCCAAGTTCCAGTTTTCGGCATTTATACTCGAAGTAGCTGATACCAAATTAAACACCTGAATCGCGCCAAAAGCATTTGGTAAATTCCAATTACTTACATCCAATAACCCACCAGTAAACACTTTAAACATCGAACCAATATTGGTAACTTTTGAAAGATTCCAATTATTTAAGATAAGATCCCCTTGATTATAGGATTCAAACATTAAACCAGCATTTTGTACATTAGTAACATTCCATGAATTGATATCAAGTTGACCAGCTCTCCAGAAACGAAACATACGTAACGTGGATTTTAACGCTCCCGTATTCCATTGGTTTAATCCTGAAACTATTCCAGAATTACTGTTAAAGTTATCAAACATACAATCTGTTTGTTCTGCGCTATTCATTCCAAACGTTCCAAAATTTAAATTAAAGTCAAAGTTTGCATTTTGTGTAAATTGAGTAAAGAAACGCACTCTTGACAAATCGTATGTCTGTATATCTTGTAATGGCGCAGGATTTGCAAGTTGTAAAAAGAAAGACATGTCTTCCACTGTTGTTGGAAAACCCCCTTGTGGTAAGCTTGCCAGATTTGTTTGTCTGTAAAAATCAACTTGTGTTAATCCTGTGTTTCCCCATTGAATTACTTTCAACAAATCAGTATACGGACCAGATCCACCACCAACCGCACTCAAACGCCTAAAGCTCCAATTTGGCAACCTTCCATATATTGTTACATTAACTATAGCAGGTGCTCCTACTGGGTAAATATATGTGTGTGGTGCTACAATATCTGTTCCGGTTATACGAATTTCTGGAGTTCCGTCACCATAGTTGATAAAAAAGTCTTGATTGGATGGTACCACACTTAATGTTGATGTACAAGACCCGAGCGTTGGAGGCTCATGCCTAATATTACCAAAGAATGTTGTTGCAGGAGCAGTAGAATATTCCATAATAAAAGATCTTGCTGGGATTCTAACGGGTATATTTGGAGTTGAATCAATAGAAGCAGCTCCAAAGTATGCATAATAAGCTGGCAATATCGGTACTTCGAAACAACCATTGTCTAAGAGCAATGCATTCATTTCAATATTCAACTTGATATACGTAATAACTTCAGACAAGCTGTTAAGTGATTGACCAGTTTTTTCAATTATGATTGGATAATCACAATAATTCCCATTTTCAAAACATATAGGCGTTTCCAAGATTATATCGATAAGACACAAATCAAATTTAGCTCTTTCTACGGATGTAATTAAAATACTATCGGATATGGAGTCACTATAAAACGCGTTTTGTACAACGTCCCAATCTTCAATGGTTTCGTTGCCAAATGTTGCTTGAACGAAATTTGGATCATAAAGCGGTAGATTATCTCTTGGTGTTTGATCTGAATCTATAACAACAATACTGCCTGCTTTTCTCATGTTAATGTACTGATACGTAGTAGCAGGACTAATAGCAAACGTTCCAGTTATATTAACGGTATTGGTTCCAAAGTCAATAATAGAAGCAATGTTAGATGACGTTAGGCTATTATTTGTGTCAGATTGAGAATGTTGCGTTGCTTGTCTTGTATCGTTAACGTGTGAAAATGCTATAGACCCCACAACTAGTGCTGGTATGGCTATAAACATAGCAAGTATACCAAGTGAGATTGAGAAAAAAACCGAATCTTTGCTTGCTAGTCGGGATTTTGGGGGTTTTTCATCTTCTTTTGGTAGTAGTTTTCGTCTGGACATTTTCTTTCTCTCGTAAAAAAGGAAACAATAAGGAGTATTATGTATTGTTTATAATGAGAACAAAAAACATTGTCTTAGTTAATAATCTTTGATATTAAAAAACAACGTCGTTTTTTAACCAGGGCCGTGAAAATTATGCTATGCACCTCTCAGGTGCAGCATAATTGAATCAGACCGTAACATATGGTATTGTTTTATATAATCTTTTAGAGTTTAGCGAAGATCTCCGGAGATCTTCCAACACCCGGGTAACTTTCGCAAGTTACGGTCTGTTCCAATTATGCTGCATCTGAGAGGTGCATAGCATAATTTTCACAACCCGGGTAACAGATGTTCTCCGGAAGATCTTCGCAAAATCATAAAAGATTATTTAAAGTAACTTCATATATTTGCGGTATAATTTACATGGTACATTTTAATTCAATCACGTGTATTTCTCGGCTTTTCTCTGTATCTATACAAAAATGATTATCATATCCCTCTGGAGAGTAACCGTAGTTGTGAATTTTTTGTTGAAATTCCCGCTGGGTTTCGTAGGAAACTTTGTAGTATTTCTCACGCAGTTGATCTCTGTAACGTGCCAATGCTCGTTGTACATCTGTTGATGCGTGCGTTACCGGTAAACAAATTGGAATGTGATGCGTGTGCTGTGGTTGTGCTGCTTGGTAATCTGCCGTAATTTCACAGAGAATACGACGAGCTTCTTGCAGTGATTCTTGAGGTATCATAATGTAACGTTTACATGTTACCGTGGAAAGTAGTAAGAGTAACCAGAGGAACATGTTTTTTTAGTTTCCTTGTGTTATAAAACAACCCTATTTGATTGTAGTTAATTAAAGATTGTAGTGTAATACGTTGTCAAAATGGTTTTCACTGATACCGACGCAACTACTCTAGTTGCATGGACTTCTCTCGTACTCTTTGCTGTGTACTCTGGTAGTATGTATCTTACCAGAAAGTTTGCATTGTATTACCAAGACATTATTGGAATGCAAGATGACACCACTGGGCGATCATGGATTAGATGGGCACCACCCGTGGAAGCTTTTGGTGTTATCTGGGCTGTTATTGCAGCATGTAAGATTGCTGCGAATACACTGTGGACAATCAACTATCAAAATTGTTACACTACCGTTGATGGAACAAATCCATTTTTCATTGTTTTTATCACCTTTGCAATTGTTGAACTGATTGCCATGAGCACATGGGCACCCATCTTCATTAAATGGGGTAGCCCAAGAGGAGCCATGTGGATGTCCTTTTTAATGATTGCCGCTGCCGTGACAAACGTGACTATTATGGGACTTACTCTCGCCATTGATCCAAACACTCAAACACCAGGTTATTGTTTGGGAGATAAAACAGCAGGTGCCGTATCTATTGCCCTGTACGCATTACCATTGGTGTGGTACTTGATTGCAACGTATGTCACATGGCAATGGATTTACGTTCCAGTTCAATTTCCACAATGGTTATTGACAACTGCTGGAAAAACTGCAATGAGAATGTTTGGTATGGATACGAGAAGAAAAGAAGAAGAAAAGTCATACGGATACACCAGAAGTAATGCGTCAAATGTTACAAAAAGAAAAAACAATGTCCATTTAAAAGAATGAAATGATTTGTAACGAATAAAAACGCACATATTGTAAATGTTCCTTTTGTTACTATTCTTGTTTTCCCCGTGTTTTGCCTATAACATTGCAGATGATCCTGTCATTGTGATGAAATTCCACGATCCACACGAGGATCCTCTGCAAGTTGCCAAACAGTTACATATGGAGTATCTTGGACCAGTTTCGAGGTTTTTGCCAGAATACCATAGATTTTCGGCAAAAACGGAACACTTTTCAAGATCTACCGTGTTGGCACGCGCAGCGGATAAAGCGTCTTGGATTGAGGAGCAAATTGGCGTGCAACAACACACACGCTATGCTGCTCCTAGTGATCCTTTGTATTCTTCGCAGTGGCACTTGGGGCACATTAATGCCAAAGATGTATGGGATATGGGAATTACCGGGAAAGACGTAAATGTTGCCATTGTTGACGACGGGTTACTTCATAGTCATCCCGACTTGCAGGCAAATTATTGTCCTCAGTATAGTCACGACTTTAACCAGGGAGATGCTGATCCCTCCCCGGGAATACGTGATTTTCACGGCACATCATGCGCAGGTGTTGTTGCGAGTGTTGCCAATAACACGCATTGTGGCACGGGAGTTGCCCCGGGTGCTGGTTTGGTTGGAGAACGTCTTATCGGAGGACCTTCCACGGATTTACAGGAAGCACTAGCGTTATCTCACCAGAGTGACGTTGTGGATATTTACAGTTGTTCCTGGGGACCTCGCGATGATGGCCGGCAACTCGCGGGACCTGGCCGATTAGTACGGGAAACATTGGTACAGGCCGCAAAACACGGAAGACAAGGAAAAGGATCCATCTTTGTTTGGGCTTCTGGAAACGGTTATCATGTTGGTGGTGACTCTTGTGCTTACGATGGATACGCTTCATCTCCATATACTATTGCTATTGGTGCTGTGGATCACACCGGGAAAAAGGCATACTACTCTGAAGCGTGTTCTGCATTAATGGCAGTAGCTCCGTCTAGTGGATCTAAAAAAGGAATTACCACAGTTGACGTGAGTACACGAGGACTTGGTTATAATCCCAATGGAGAGTGTACAGCGGATTTTGGAGGAACTTCCTCAGCGTGCCCACTAGCAGCCGGAAGTATTGCCTTGGTACTAGAGGCAAACCCAGCGTTGACTTGGAGAGATGTCCAATTGTTGATTGCAAAGTCTTCAAAAGTTGTCGACGGAACTCACGGAGGATGGTCTACAAATTCACGACGGTATCGTCACAATCAATGGTATGGATTCGGTATGATTGACGCTCATGCCATGGTAAAATTGGCAAAAACATGGAAAAATGTTCCAAAACAAATGGGATTTTCAAGTGGAAGGATCTTGGTTAACTTGGCCATACCAGGAGATGGAAAACCCGCTTGTGTTTCTCACAAATTTTCAGGATCCCAGATAAACTTTGTGGAACACGTTTTACTACGAATGAAAATTCGACATCGTTTCAGAGGACAACTAAGGATACGACTGAAAAGTCCAGAGGATGTCGTGAGTATTTTGGCGGATCAACATGTTGACGCGAATCCAAATTATCCATTCTCGTGGTTATTTACAAGTGTTCGTCATTTTGGAGAACGTGTCGTAAATGGAGATTGGCATATTTGTGTTGAGGATGTGATCACAGACAACTATTCAAACGGTATGTTTGAACTCTTTGAACTCGTAGTATACGGACACAATGAAGAGGGCTCAAGATGAAATCAAAGTATTAAAAGAACACATTAAACGTTACAAAGAAGACATTGAAAAATTGTCAGATTATTTGGTAGAGTTTACACATCTTGATTTGGTTATTTGTGAAATTTGCAAACATTATTACGGACCTCGAGAAGAACCAGATGAGTATACATGTGAAATATGTTACGAAAGCGTTTGTGATGAATGTAAAGAAAAACACACACGCAAACATGACAAATAAATTGTGGCAACTTGCAAATGTGTCCCCGGGTTAATAGACAATTTCCGGGAGATCTTCGAGAAATTATAAAGTAATTGCAATAGCATATAATTTTCACAGTACTATTTTAATATTCATCATCATTAACATATCCAGGACTTGTGTCGTTAATTTCCTTCAGAACATCTTTTGTTGATAATACATCATCCTCATAATGTACACCGTAATCCTCATTGGTATTCGCGTTTACTTGCCGTTCCTTGTACCATCTCACGGTGAAAAACGCACAATACGTTAAAAATATTAACGTAAAACATACACCAGAAAACAAAAAGGTTCCATAGAAAAAAACCCTTGTATTTTGAGTGGCAATCCCAAAGGATCCCGAAATTAATGCACAAGGACCCAAAAGGTTAAACATTAGCATTAGACAAAAAACATACTTGGGATTATCATAGTAATCTGCGTAATTTGCCATATTGTTTACAAAAGTAATAACAAGTGTTTTTCAAAAAATATAATAACAAATGGTTTCTTACTTACCTCAGAGGGAAGGGGAACAATGCGCGCATACAACAAAAAAAAACGAAAAGACTTACCCTTACGGATCCCGGTAAACACATGAGTGATCTTTTCGAACCATCAGGTCCATAAAACACAACTGCTTCCTTGTTATTGGTTTCATATCTAAAGTCTTCCCGTTTTACCGTGCCTTGTACAAAGGCCTTTTCAATTAGATCTGTAATCACAGTCATGAGTAACTTGGCAGTTCTCTCAGCGGTGGAAAAGATGATACAAGAACAATCTGATACACACAGTAACATGGCAGCAGCAAACATCGCAGCCGAGTAGGATTTTCCCTTTCTTCTTCCCATAACCACGAGAACTTCCTGTTTGAGCTTTTTGACTCCAAATTGTTTCATGATGTTTGGAGATCTTTTATCCCAATTTGTTTGGTAGATCTTTGGTAAACATGCTACAATAAATTCTTTATGGATATCACATTGTATAGGCGACCGCTGCACACCAAAACCTTTTTCCAACATATACTGTAAATTATCATGAACAACATCACCCGATTCTTTTTGATTCTGAATGGAATACTTGACAACTTTTGAGGTCCTTCTGAGGAATATCAATTCGTTTTGTTTTACATTTTGTTTACGTTTCCTCCAGTACTCCCTGGAACCTCTCAGGTAACACGCGCTACTGTCAATGATATGACCAACCATATTTTTGTTTTATTTTTTCCTGTTGATTATATTTTTAGGTTTTACGATATATTTCCCACGGTATACTCAATGTTACAGGAAAGAGTAACAATGGGACAAACGTTTACTATTGAGAAAAATGCCAGTAACTATGAAAAAACTGAGCAGTTGCAAACGAGACAGGTCCTTGTAACTACGTTGAATATTTTTCATTTTATTGGAGTTTGCGCTTTTATCGTTTTTACACTTGTTCCTGGTTTTGCTATTGTTGTTGTTCCTCCGGGTGACACTGCCGTTCCGCATGCAGTGTTTGCCTTGGGTGGTGCTTTTGCCGCTTTTGCAGTGGCACAATTCTCACGTTTTGAGATTGGCTTGGATCCAAAAACGTTTGAAAGAGGTATTTTTTATTGTTACATGGCATTGGCAGCGGGTATCATTGTAAATGGTTTATTTGCCGGGTTTTTAATCGCGGAACTCGTTCAAGCATCTTCTGACTTTTACACGCAATCCAATGGATATCTCATTGCAACTCTAGTTGTCACTTTTGCATTAATCGCAGTAGAGCTGTTTCTTGTGGGCGCATGCTATGTGTTGCTGAGAGACTTTAAAAAAGCTCTCGAGTTTGGCTGGAGACCACAATACAAAAAAGTTGATGACGTTGATATTCTTGGTGTTGACAACGAATATCATAGAAGTAACACGGATTCTCGTCAACACTTGCTGCAATCTCATTCGAAAAAGGGCGGTTACTTGAAATAAAAAACGAATAGATTCTTTAAAAAAAAGAGCCATACCCACATTATGGGTATGGATCAAAAGATATAAACTATTGGATGTTTTGAAAATTGATCAAAGATCATTTTCAAAACATCTTTGGGAAGTTTCTGGGGTTGACAAAATATAAATGTATAAAATCGCCGTTTCAACGGGCAATTTCGATGAGGAAAGCCACAATATTTACATTTCACGTAATCTTTGCATGACGAGCATAAATCTGCTGTTTGTGTTGTGGATATATAATAAAATTCATCACAATACGTTGGTCCAGTACAAACAATACATCTTCTGTTAGAATTGGGATCCCACGTAAATAAAGTAGCATAACTTCCATTTTTCTTGAGGATACGATCAGATAAATGAATCTTTCCCCAGAATAATGCAATCACTTTCACTACACGTTCTTCGTGATTTGAATCGCAAAACAACTTGTGATGTTCCCAATCCTTTTTTTGGCATTTCACGCCGCAATAACGTGGAATCTTGCAAATACTACAGGTGTACTTGGCGTCAACTTCAAACGTTTCCTTGGGTTTTTTGGACTCGCATTTGGGATTCCAACAAAAACCCATTTGTAAAATAAAAAAATAAAAAAAAAATGGACAATGGGCCTTTTGTTAAAGATCATCCATTGTTTTCAATGGTTCGTGAAATGAAACCCAAAGGTGTAATGGGATTCACTTATGAAAACGATGATAAATATGCTGGAATTTGGTTTACGTATTCACAAGATGCTCACGCGTTTCGAAATACGTTAAACGCACGTTTTGGATATCCAATTATTGGTGAACCTGATTCAATGAATGGTGACAATGAATCAAATCCATTTGTTTGTGATGCCGTTTGCGTTAGACCACAACCAAGGGAAAAGGTTAGAGTTTATCTTAGTACCATGGATGATGATGGAAATATTGAAACCAAACAAATGCATGTTGATGGTGATATGAGTGTTGCCACTTGTTTTAACCAAGCATTTCCAAAGAAACAAAGGTGTAACCAAAAATATTATGTGAAAGTGGAAGCAAGTTCCATAGAAGAACTTCAGGAAAAACTCAAAAAACATGACGATGTATTTGTCAAGGATGACCTAGGAAACATTGAAATTAAAATAGATCTACCCTGAGTTTATTATAAATAACAATATAAATGGAAATCCTACACCACCAAACGCTGCGTAAACTACGCGAATATAATCTGAATTACGCGTGTGTAACGCAGTAACTAGTGTGACTCCCGCGCAGATACATCGACCTTTCCAAATGTTTTGATTTTGATACTCATAATCGTACCATTTTCGATATTGATAGGTGAAAAAGCATTCCAGAACGATCCAGCAAATATTCAACCAAAACCAAAAAAAATCGTTGGTTTCCTTGTCATAAAAGTACAAATTGAGCAACATCCACAAGATATGTGAAATATAATCATTTTTCTTTTGAAATTTGTGCCCATTACTCAGTAGCTTAAACTCGAGTATACGACGAAATCCCATGCAGATCATTATTTGACCCAGCAAAAGTAGAGCAAAACGCCACCAAGAATTAATGAAAACCCTCATTGTAAAAAGTGTTTCTCGCGAACGTATCCCCGGGTAATTAGATAATCTCCGAGGAGATCTTCGCGATATATCAGGGCTGTGAAAACTATGCTAGCGAAGCGAGCATAATTGGAACAGACCGTAACATATGGTATCGCTTTATATGATCTTTTAGAGTTTAGCGAAGATCTCCGGAGATCATCTAATACCCGGGTAACTTTCGCAAGTTACCTTTTGGATGTTACGGTCTGTTTCAAATTATGCTATGCACCTGAGAGGTGCATAGCATAATTTTCACAGCCCTGCGATATTTCGAAACGTTGTTATACTACCAGGTCTGCTTTGCATCAGTGCTCATTTATTTTACAAAGTTCCAAATATTTGCCAAATTTGGATTTGCAGCGGGTGCAATCTTCTTATCCGGTGTGCGCCACAAGATAATATCCATAGACACCATAAATGTCAACTCAACATTTTGTAGATCTCCTTGAGCAACGTTATCAGGTGCAATAACAAAAGCCACAGTGTTTTTCCAATCGTGGCGAATATCAATACGATCTTGCCAGTTTTTGTTGTAATCTCTAATCAACAGACGCAATGTTGTATCTGGTACCAACCAACACACGGGAGTACGTGTTTTTTTCTTTTGCGCAATGGAATCCAGACGCGTGGCAACAATATTGAAACCTCTTCGTTTTCCATAGGGTAAATTCATAGGCCACGTGAGGATATGATTGAGGTCTAGAGCGTACCAACAACGAATACGAACTTCATCGGAAGCATTTAAAAATTTACTCTGTTTACGCTCATCTTCTGTAACAATGTCATCTTCTTCATTGTCTTCCTCAAGTTCCATTTGAATACATCCTCCCTCATCATCATCTTGTTTCTCCTTTGGTTTTCTCACAGATGTTGCCGTTGCACGTGCTTTGTGTGCCTTGTGCAATGACATGGCAGCCTCCTCGCTATATAGGGGCAACTTGGCGTCTTTGCAAGTATTTTGTGGAATACGCACAATGCCATTCCAGAGAGTGTCTGGAAACTCTGACAGGTTGGGACCATGTTCCCGAGCTTCAATCTCTTCTTGCGTGCATTCTTCCTTTGTTTTTCCGCACCAAGGACCATAGAGAGGACTACCAAATATTCCAAAAGTTGACGTCATAAACTCTGGACATCCATAATGAAAATTAACATTGTTATTATGCTGAACGTGTAAATAGTGTTGATAGGCACCCGATTGCGTTTTTGCTTGAAACTTTGTACAAGCATGTCGAAGTCCTCCAAGACTTTCCATGCCATCTGCGCGAGCTTTTGTAATATTTTTGTAAATCTTGTGATCTTCCATAATATTCAACGCTGATGCTAAATGATGAGGACTCTTGTTATCATACGACGTACAAACAGCACTCACAACAGTCATGGGAGTGTCTCCGTTGTAATTGTTAAACGCTGGGATATCTCCAAAGTATATAGGGACACCTTTGGCAGGAACGTTGCCACGAAAAACAACCTTCACTTGGATTCCCCTATGGTGTTCCGCGTACTCTCGGCAATTTACCGATTTGGGTTTGAATAACGATATGGATCTATAATGAGTTGACCCGTCAGCATTTTCCAGTTTTTGTTTGAGAAATTTTAGTCCGAGCGCGTTTTTCAGGTAATTTGCCACAACACCTCGATCAAAATCCAGAGCATCTCGTTGAGTTACGGCAGTTATTGCCTGTTCTGCTTCTTCTTGTTCCAACTTGGCGGCAGCTTGTTGACGTTCAAAAAAGTCATTGCTTGTCAACTCCGACTCACGAGGGGCTCGAATATTCTTACGCATGTGACCCCCTTTGTAAATTACAAAAACTTGACAAGGAGGGGCTTTCGCATTTTACTTCCTCTTTCTCGTGTGTCATTTGTACACCAAATGGATCGGGAACGAGGAATGAAAGTGCACATATTACGATATCCCGAAATATCCGTGGCAATAATCTGGTTTTTCCCGGGGATATTTTTGTAGATTTCTAAAAGGCTTTGTTTAATATCATTCCTTCAACTCGTCCTGCAACTACACCAGGGATCTCTTTCATTTCACTTCGATTCCACTTGTATTGACCAGGTGCAACTTCAGTCCATCCCTCGCTGTAATCGACCTTTAGACGAACCATTTCAGATTTTGTATAAGATTCATTGGTGTCAATCGTATCTAAACCATGACGACTTCGACCTCGTCTTGTAAATTGTTTGTTAACTCTTTTGTACCCTTTACAAACCCAGTAATACCCATGCCAAAGGGCAATCTCATAAATAATCTTTCGCGTATGTCCGTTCAAGCTATTCTTTATAACAATTTCGGGGTCCCCTTGTTTCATACGTTTAATTAAGCAATCGTTGAACCATCTCCCTTTCATTGCATATGCGTTATAATCAATAGTTAAAGGGATTCCCTCTACGATTCTTAGATATCTTCTTCTCAACTGCAAATAACGTTGATGACATATGTTCACAAACCCAGGGCAACTTTTGAAACATATTGAAATTGCATTTAATTGACGAGAGAATGCCGGTTTTCCTTGCGTTATTAAATGTCTACAAATAATGATATCAACGGGACCACAACAAAAAAACCCCTTTGTCATTTTTTAATCTAGATTTTCAATCTTTTTTTCCAACGTTGGATCCAATTCATATTTATACGTATCATATGAGCTATCCAATTTTGTCCACAGGATAACCAGAGGTAACACCGTGATTAACAGCGGGAATAACGCGGTAACAATGGTGTTTATCAGGAAGTTCCTCTTGTAACCCGCGTGCCATCTAAAATGGAACATTAAGATTAAAAAATGAATCACAAAAGATATCGTAAAGATGGTTATACGAAATCCTGAAAAAGGTTCAAAAAAGTAATCCAACAAGTTTGCGGGTATTTTTGATTGTTGCGCAAGTATTCCGTGGATCATTGGAGCAATGACGGGACCATACCAGCAAATACCGGCAAAGTTGTAAAACCAACTAAAAACCCAGTACCAAAGTAACCATCCTTGTCCAAAAGCGTGTTCTCGTTGATTAAAGTAATATAACATATACTTCCTCCCACTTAAACGTGCTCCCGTAGGTCCTGTGGTAGCAATTCCCAGACTAGAGTCAATGGGAGCACGATCTCCATGTGATCCAAATCCACAGCAACTTATCCAAGGAGTTTCTTGTAACGGCCGCAGCGTTCTCTTGAATCCCGTGTAAACTTCCTCAATTCTAATGTAGTGTCGCGTGTGAAATGTGAAACCACACAACGTTTGTCGCCACCAATCTACACAGTAAACCACGCAAATCCACATATACAACAGGGAAAACCCAGAAGTATAAAAATCATAGGTGGCATCAAAAGCAAAACGCTTGTATTCCGGGATCTTCCGCTCGGCCAATTCAATCTTGCGCTTAAAAACACCGTGATTATCTTTAATCTGTGTTGTAGATGGAATATAAATCATCAACTGGTTTTGGATCTTATTTAAATCAAGTATTGATTCAAAACGCAATGTTATGTTGTTGTCTTTTAAAAGTTTCTTATCCTTGTTCCAATTGTTATACAGCGGAACCTTCTCTGTAACTACGGGACTTACAACAACAACATCGTTAATAATACTTTTCATTGCCAAAGCAGATTTGATGGCGCGCTCTGGACTTTCTCCAAAACGAGAAATATTAATCACAGCAGTATGCATTGCACTCCCCACCCTCTACTACAAATATAAAAGTGATATCTTGCAAAGATTTCGCAAAATACAGGGATGTTCCAACAAAAGTTCTCGAAAAATTTTGGGTGGAAAATTCTATTTTTAGCTCTTGACACGTGGGAAGTGGGTGGGGTGAAGTACAAAAAAGTCGCACTGTTCTGAAAATTTTTTTTAGAATAGTATGACTTTTTTGCACCTTTTTTTTTCAGGAGCTAAGGATCGATCATCCTACTGTACTGTTGGGAGAACAAGATGTACATCCTAGGATTGATAGAGATCGATCCTTAGCTCCCGGGAAAAAAAGGTGCAAAAAAGTCGTACTATTCTAAAAAAAAATTTCAGAATAGTGCGACTTTTTTGTACTTCCCCCCACCTACTTTTTTTGAGACATCAAAAATTCTAAAAATAGAATTTGTATAATTTTATTTATAATAGGGGATAGATGTCAGAAAAGCGCAAACGTGAAGATGTTGAAGCCACTCCTTTTGAGTGTGTCATTTTAACCATGATTCCAGAGGATGCCATAAATACAAAATTTTACGTTACATCTTTTGACAACTGGAAAACGTTTGGAGTTCCTTTTCATGCTGTTCATAAAGATGTAGGATTTCTTGGCAAGGTTCATTATCTTGACACAAATGTTTTGAAAGAAGAAAAGGACTATTGTCGTGACAAAACGTACTGGCGAAAAATTGACAAGGATGAATTGATTTTTTATCAAATGGAGTACACGTGCATGATTTTGGTACATCCTTTTGAGTACCCAGAACCGGAACAGATTATTAAAGCAATGTCAAAGTAAAAATTCCTCAGTTTATTGTTTTTCTTTCACGTTAATCTAAAAGGTCCAGTTTGTTCCATTCAAGTAACCGTATACTGGCATAGTAATGGCAAATCCCGCCAGAACTGGCCAGGACATGGCAGATACAGCCGAAACAAATGCAGATCCACAGAGATTACTAGGTTTTTTCACAAATGCCATGTTTTAATACTTTGAATAATCTCCTGTCGTTTTTTCTTCATTTCCTCTGTCACTTCCAATGAGTGACATGGAAAACACGTAGAAATGTACAGTTCATCTCCTCCAATACACTCGGAAGCTACCATGGTACTTGTGGTAGGTTCAATATCAACGCGTTTTGAACACGTTGCTTCATCGTCTCCACAACGAATACACACAGCGTACATTTGCTTGTACACTCCGTATCTCCTCGTGAGGCTTTGGGTGTTTGGCCAGTGTACCAAGTTGTAATCTGTCATTAAACAAGCAACATAAACATCAATTCCGCAACTATTGCAACGTTCACAAAAGTCTGCAATACCATCCATAAATTGTCCTTCGTCAATACCAATAACATCGGGATTATCCAGTAGTTCTATGGGATCTTCCCCGGCAATAAAAGATTCAACCAAAATAGCAGGCATTCCAAACCCGTCGTGACTTTTGGCCCAATTCCGTTTACCGTTTCCATTGTACCGGGTGTCTTTGCTGTATTTGATCATGAGTACCTTTTTGCGACCAAAGAGATTTGTCTTGAGAACCTCAAAAACGTAGGAGGTTTTTCCAGAATACATTGGACCAGTGATAACATGAGTTTTTCCACGTCGAACGGTAACCCTCTTCATCATTTTTTGTAATAAACAAAGGGTTATGGATAATGTGAATGAGTTTCAGAAACACGTAATTCACGTTGTTTACAAATACGCAAAAGTAAAAGAAAATGAAACTATTGCAGAGTTACGAAAAGAAAACGAAGTGTTATATAACGCAAACCAAGATATGAAAAAGTATTTATATCATTGTCACCAAGAACACGTGTATCTATGCGTCAATTGCGGAGGAACTATGTATGAAAAATTTGGACCTCCAGTAGATTCGTTGGAATGGTTTTCGTGTTCTCGAAATCATAAAGGGAAATGTCCAGAGTTTTGTTCTGTTTGTACTACTGCTGCTTCTAAATATTACAACGGTAAAAAACAGTGTTTGAAAGGTGTGTTACAAGGAAAATAAAAACCAAAACGCTGCTTTTAGAGTTTTGCAAAGATCTCCGGGAATCATCTATTGACCGGGAACTTTCGCAAGTTACCTTTGGATGCTACGGTCTGTTTTTGTTTATTATTTTTTAAATTTACGTCCCTCCGTCCAAAATAAAAAATTCGCACGTTTGTAGCTGTCCACACACATCTTGTGCTACCACGTTACGCTGGATGATTTCCCCCTGTATCCTAATGTATCCCGTGAGCCCCTGCCAAGTATTCTGAGTGCCTGGTGAGTATGTTCCAATAGCGACAAAGGATCTTCCCACAGGTTGTCCAGGATCTGCCACGACCATACCCGTGTACCCCCAAGAACTCGCGGCAGGACTTGGAGATTGTCCTATGGCCCATATCAGCCATCCTGTGGAGTAACGCATCGTATTCAGAGGATCATCGGCAGTTCTTGAGTATGCTCCCAATGATGGATAAAAATTCAGGGAAGACGTTGAAGAATTTGAATAGGTTAACACCATGTTCCCGTATTTATCCTGCGCAATTGCAGGCATCCACAGATATTGATCTGCAGGTTCTTGAAAAGGTGAGACGCCTTGTTGCCGTACGATCCATTGATTCGTCGTTACGTTATCAAATGTAAGTTCAAACCATTGTACGCGAGCTCCCGTACAAGCTTCCGTGACAAACGTACCGACTACTCGGTATTCTCCCGAGTATGGTGGGGATAACGCGGTAAATGATAGTCGTCCTCCTAGCCATTCCTGTCCAGCATACAAAAGAGCTCCTCCTCCTCCTGGCGTGGGAATACAATCAGATGGTCCACTGCTATCAAAATTTGTCAGTGGGATTGAATAAGATGATGCAGATGCCATTCCAAGATTAAAGTTTATGTTTTCATACTGGATAACATCCAGGTAATCCTGTATGGGTAATGGTGCTGCCGGATTTAACGAGTCGTCACGTTGTCTCATGAAAAAAACACCGTTTCCAATAACTTGTTGTGGTACGGGAAGTTCCCCACGATTATCTAAGGGTGTCCACGTGGTTGTATTTATTCCCACGAGATCTGGTAGTGCTGGCGGTACGGTAAAGTAGGTTGTCACGTTTTGCCGCGTAACAATGGGATCTCTGTCAATAATAACCAACATGGGTGACGTATTATTGTACACAAAACTCAACGCGTAATACCCGTTAAACGAGGCAAGTTTTGGGAATCCCACTGGAACTCCGTTGAGTGACGGGAATACCAACGGATATAACACGTAATTTGCCGTGAGTAATGCTTGATCATCACTGGCGTACAGGCAAAACGTTGTTTGATTTGCAAATGTTGATGGTTCTAAAAATAACCAAATATTTGCAAATGTGTCATAAAGTACCTGTCCTTGTCCGGCACCCGTTCCAGAACACACAGAACCCATGGGAGCCAGCGAAGAGAGTTCAAAGGGAGATCCACTCAACTCAACGATACTCTTGGTGTAAACGCGAATCGTTGTTGAGTTTGTCGCAGAATCAGTCGCGGTAACAATGTAGTTCAAATTGACGTCTACCGCAGGATTTGGTTGTGGTGCCCCAGAATTTGCAAAAATAGTACTGTAAGTTAGCGACATTTGAAGCGAAGGATACGAAGGACTACGCTGTGTGGTACGAATAGAAGATTTCCACATATTGTCATCACCACGGGTATCCTTTGGTAATACGCAGTGTTCTCCCTGGGATTGTCCAAAATCAATAGCGTGTATACTACGTGATTTCCTGGGGACTTTTGCAGAATTTTCAGAGGGTGACAATCTTTGTATGGGTGTATGTCTCTTCTTTTTTGCAATACTCCCCACAAGCGTATCCGTATACGTTAATGATAGTGGTTGACATCCTCCACTCACAGAAACTCCTCCAAGTGACACGTTATTCAGCGGGAATCCCAAAGGAACTGGTACGTCTGTCGTGGGACATGTTAAGATTAACGCGGGTGCAGGTGTTGTTGTTACAGCAGTTGTTGATATGGTGGTAGTTGTTGGAGCGATTGTCGTTGATAACGGCGGATACGTGGTAGTATCTCTTTCAAGTACAATGGTGCCACCGTAAGGAGGAACGGCAATAACCACAACTAAAATCGTTACGAGAACAATACCAAGTCCTGTGACAACAAGTGCTGGTCTCAGCGAGTTTGAATTGACAAAATCAAAATACGTCGAAACAAAATCCTCCTCGTTATTATTATTAATATTATTATTGTTGTTATTGTTGTTGTTGTTGTCGTTGTCGTTTCCTCTTATGGGTGGACCTATGTTTTTCCTTTGATGTACCTTTATCATATCATATTGCGTATTTTTTTTCCAATTTAAATCAAATTATAAAAATGACTAATATATATCAAAACAGAAAATCCTATTAGGGGTAAAAAATATGGGAGAAACGTTTCGCGCTGAGTTTGGTTTTGACGCGTATACCGTGGCTCGCCGCGAAATGCCCGAGTATTTTAATTGGGATAATGAAACACAGATTTGGCGCGTTTACGTGTCTACTTTTGATATACGGCGTACCACAAAGTCTATCATAGCGTACTCGCAATACATTGGCGTTGCCCGTGAAACATGGTCAGCAACATTTGTATTTACGGAACATCCCTTTTTAAGTAGGATCACCCTACATGCATCTCATATAGAAGTTCGCGCAACTACAAAGCAACTCCAAGCGACTGCTATGTTTACTATTTCAGTTTATTTGGGAGAACTTGGGATTTCATACAAGGATACCGAGGATGACGATTTTAATTTTTTCCTAGAAGATGTCGTATGGATTTCCTATTACTTTCGCAAGTTCGTTCGAAAGTTGTCTTTGGACAACATTACAAACATTACCGTTTTCGATTCTTTTATGGATCCTATTACAGATTTCACAAAGGTTCCTGCGGCAGAACCCAGATTTAAACGAATATCTCCCATAAAACGTTACGAGGTACAGAGTGATGCGAAAAAAGCTCTCTTGGGTCTTGGCGGTGGAATCCATTATTTACCCAAGGACGTTATTGATGTTATTGCAAAAGCTGACGTGAGGACTCTGTTAACTCTTGGAATGTCTGGAAATCGTTACTTTTACAAAATGGTTTCAGATCCTGTCGTGTGGCAATATCTATTCCAAAGGGATTTCCCAGGAGAATATGCGTATTTTAAAGGGGAAATCCCGCCGTTCGCGCATAGTGATTTATTTTTGAGAGCAAATGTCGATTATGTAAATCCAGGTACGTTTGATAATGACTGGAAACGATTTTATCTAGTGTTTCGCTGGCTTTACAAGAAAGCGGGTCATGATTCTGGAAAAGTTCGCGTGAATGACGCAACGTTTTCCGATGATTTTGTAATGACTTTTATGGACCGTTTTCTTTTTATATTGGTCCATACGTTTCTTCGTATTGCAAAACCAGACCCAGATGTGAATATGTACACAGAACCCGTAGATTTACTGATATTATATACACTGGATATGACTGATGTTCAAATGCAAGTGTTGTTTCAGTTACATCACTATGAAACAGATGATCCTCTGAGAATTTATCGTGAACGACGTGCGGAAAAACGCGTACCAAGATACAATCCTTTAGTGGATGATCTTTTAATGGCCTATGGACGCCGCAAATTACGTATTAGTGACTTTAGTTTTTACAAACATCGTGAAAACTGGCAAAAACTCCTTCGTTACACTGATGACGATTATGGGTTTTTTGAGTGTGTTTCCAATATGTTCCACTATCGTACGCTGGGATTTTTGGAACATCGTACACCAATTTTTTTACTCTACGCTGACACAACGGCGTTGAGCACGTTTTTGCACGGTGTCGCGGTACACCCTGATTTTGGTGAACCAGAACGACCATGGTTACAAATGGCTTACGAAACACTAGAAGCAAATCGTCAATGGTTCTTTTCGGAACCCACGCAAATTCAATTGGGTGTCCTGGCAACCTACAATGACACGGCAGAGTATTGTGGAACACTCTGGATACTACTGCAATTATTCGCGGTAGCTCCAAGAGTGAATCGAAAATTGATCTTGGAACATTTAAAGTAAAAAAAATATGTTATTGGTATAAGTACACAAGTGTGAAGTTTTCTTATTAAACAACGACAAAAATGTTACGTGTTGCTTGTCACAAGAAACAAAGAGAATCCTTATCTTGTGCAGAAACATCCTGGAGTACCGTTGGTGTCCCGATCTTCTTTGAGTATGGATTTGATCAATTTATCATCAGTATACAAAGTGGAAATATCGATCTCCTGGATATTGCAAAACAACTCCAAGCAACTCGTAGATACATTCTTGTATTTCGTGAATGGATGAAAAATCCTGAAAAGTCTTCGCGTATTGTAAGAGCGTTAAAAGGAATGCCAGTAGGTAGTTTTGTAAAACCCGGACAAAAAACGATATTGATACAAGAACTGATCAAAATAGCTCAAATGGAAGGTTTCGAAGACGTTGAAAATATTTTTAACGTGGAACTTCCTGAATGGTTTCAAAACAACGATCATGAAACTCTGTTTCGTAAAAGTGCAGACTTAAATTATTTCAAATTATTGAAATACTTAATATACAAAAAAAATGTTGATCCTGGTAACACAAACAATTTTGCTATTCGATATGCATCGGAACATGGCCATGTGGAAATAGTACGTTTGTTATTACAAGATGTTCGTGTTGATCCCAGTGCTAAAAATAATGAAGCTATACGAAAAGCGTCGAGTTACAATAGGATAGAAATAGTACGTTTGTTATTACAAGATGTTCGTGTTGATCCCAGTGCTCTAGATGGTGATGCTTTACTACAAGCGTCATTATATGGTTACACAGAAATAGTACGCTTGTTATTACAAGATGCGCGAGTTGATCCCAATAATGCTATTCGAGTGGCATTAAGAAAGAACCGCACAGATGTAGCACGTTTGCTATTGCAAGATCCACGAGCTGACTTTGGACTAATTAACACCTTTGCTATTAAAATGGCAATAGAATACAGAGCCGCAAACATTGTACGTTTGCTATTGCAAGATAAGCGTATTGATCCCAGTGTTAGAGATAACCTTGCTATTCAATGGGCATCATATTATGGGTACATAGATATAGTACGTTTGCTGTTACAAGATATGCGCGTTGATCCCAATGCTGAAAACGGTCTTGCTATAATAACGGCATCTCAAAAAAACAATGTAGAAATTGTGCGTTTATTACTGGAAGATGGACGTGTTGATCCTAGTTCACAAAACAATGAAGCATTTGCAAGAGCTTCAAAAAGAGGAAACATTGAAATTGTGCGTTTGTTATTACAAGATTCACGAGTGGTTATTTCTGGAGTCTCAGCACGAAAATTAAGAGACGATACCGATAGTGAAAAAATGACAAAGTTTTGGACTAATTATATTCGCGAGGTTTAACAAGACAATCCATTAGAAGGAGAAAGACCTACAAAATTTATCAAGGATCACAACCACAACATTGCGGGGTATGGCTCTTTTTACTTGTGAATAAATCAAGGCTGTGAAAATTATGCTAGCGCAGCGAGCATAATTGGAACAGCCCTGAACTACCAAGATATCTTTTTATATCGTAATGAGGGGTGCCTTTACGAAACATTTGGAGGATTTTTCCTTTGAAATTAGCGCACCTCAGTATGTCCATCGAGTTGTTAATGTTGGCAATCGTCAAATTCACAAAAAGGATGACGTGCTCTTTTTTCATTTACATATTGCAAGAAACAATGGAGCTCCTTTTACACTAAAAGTGTTTTATTTGCAAAAACCAGTGTTACAATTTCGTATTCTCAGTGAACCCGTGCATAAAAAGCTGCAACTCGGCGAGAGACTCTTTTATCTTTGTGACACGCATCAATTGGAAATGACAGAGGATGGTTATGTTAAACGAATTTATCTAACGCTGTTAAATAACAAAATTGCTTTTGACGACTCTGATATGGATCCTCAAATTGAACCTCATCTTCCCTTTTTATTTCAGGGTGTCGGTGGAGTCACCCAGGATTCACTTGATTATCTCCCGTTACATCCTTACGATGATGATGATATTATGGAAGGTGTACCACTGGTAATGGTACCTCAACGTACACCAACGTGGTTTGCAACGAAAAACGTTCCCGACATTAAATTTGAGGTAACTTCGAGTAACGTTGGGAAATTCTCGGCAGCATACTGGTTGGAACGTGATAGTAATACGGAACCACAGACGATTAAAGAACAACTTCGAAAAGAAAGTTTGATGCGGTTTGGACGTATCTATGAAGACTGTGTCATGATGACTGCAATGTACAACTATCCTGATTGGCATTATATTGAAAGTGGCCGTGGGTATTTTAGTGCTACTGAGCTGCAACGTTTGGGTCTTTTTAATCCCTCCTGGATTTCCTACGGTAGTTCTCGCGACGGTTTAGCCATTATTCCTGGACTAACGTGGGATAAGTATCCTCACGATTACTACAGGAAGATTGGTATAGACCCGCGGCGTTGTGCCTTGGAATTTAAAGCGTCTTACATGAGTACCAAGTTTCCCGATTACTATATTCCACAACTGTACTGGGAAATGATTGAAGGAGAAGCGGCACAAGCCGTATTGATTCGTTACAAGAGAAGAAAAGCCAATGTAAATGGAAATTGGACCACGAAACACGAGGCAATGCTCTATCATATCTATAGGGATCCTGAAGTAGAGGCAATGATCGTGAGAAACGTCAACATGTCCGTTTCAAGAAACCAAGAGGTTCCTCTGTTAACATTTGTGCAAGAAAACAAAGCGTCCTATGATGAACTGGCAAAGAAATTGAAAAAAATTGCAGAAGAAACCGAAGGAGTATCCTTGAATATTCCCCAACATTTATTGGATAACTATATGAAACAAAGAAACATGCTAATTCGTAACGTTTCTTTCAATAAATAAAGGAATAGTTTGTGTTGATTTCTCTGTCATTACAAAGTAGTCAAAATGTAACCAGGGAATACAAAAAGATGCAAAAGCAAACAAACGGCATTCTTGTGGCCATTTTAAAAACTGTGGAAATTTTTCCAAAAACTCTTTTCTCAGCACATTTTTCGTCTTGTGTTGTCGGTTGTTTCTGGAGCACTTTTCAAAGTCGTAGGTGTTGCGGAGTTTTTTGCCATGTTCCTGTAGTTTCTCCAATATGTGGAGGATACCATCAATTTTCTCTGGGATAACAAAATTTTGTTGGTGTGCTTTTGAACTTTGGTAAACGACTTTGTCCATTTTCAGTGTTGTTCCCTTGAACGTTTTTAAGCGTATCCATAGGATCATTAATGAGATTCGGGAACTCCTCTCAAATATCAAAGCGTTTGGTACAACAAGATTTGTTTTGGCACATATACTTTGTTTCATAAACAACCAAAGACACTCGTGTAACTCTGCCACACCCTCTTGTCTCCAACGTAAATACGATTGTATTATCTCGTATTCTTTGGGTGAAAGTTCAGAATAATCCTCACTGAGAAGACATCTCTGAATAATAAATGCTCTTCTGTCTACTGTTAGCGTATCGTGAAAATTCTCGCGTATTTCTTGAGTACACAAATTGAAACCATGCTTTCCAAATAACACGTCTGAGACGTTCCCGTGATACGCTGGAACTCTGGTGAAATCCAAAAGAATTTGAAGATCTTTAAAATCATAGCGAGTGACTTCGCAGAGCTCCATGGTAACTCGTTTGCCACTTTTTAAGATAAAAGTACAACATTTGGAGGGGCTCATGTTGGTTGTCGATCAAAATAGTGAAGATGATCAGGAAGAATACGAAAGTATTACGGATGGTTTTGGAGTTGATAAAAGTAAGGATAGAACCCCTGAAGAAAATGCAATGATTCGCCAAATTTCATACGCGGACTTGGGAGACAATGTTAATATTGAAAAACGCAAACAAGAAGAACGCCAATTGTTATTGGAAGACAAGCAAATTGAAAGCATGTGTTACGAGAGAACCATTGTAAATGGCGGGCGATACAAAATGATTGCCGTGAATGAACACAATGCGTGCGCGTTTAAATTGCACCCGGATGATGAAACTATTAGAGACAGCATTGTTGTACGTGATTACCAAGTTTTGGAAGCATTACTAGAAAAATGCAAAACACAACTTCAATGTACTGTGATGATTCAGGATTGTAACACAAAGCTCGTCAGAGGTCTTGGGGATCCTCAAATGTTACAAGATTTTATTGCAAAAGCTTCAGAGAAAAGGGAAACGTTTCCAAAACCAGTGGATCTTCGTGAAATTGCAGAACATCCCATTGCTATTGCTGCGGCTAGACATGCAATGCACGAGGTTGAACCAGTGAAAACGCATCCATCTTGTACGGGAAAAGAGTATCCTCTGAAAAATCACAGTGTTACCATTGAATGTAGCAAGAAAAAGAAGAAACGTTACAAAGCACGTGAAGAAACAGCAGAGGATTCCGTTGAACGTTTTATTATTGCAATTCGCATTGCAAAACGCAACGAAACTTGGGACACTTGTAAACCTCTTGGAAAATGCAAGGGAAATGCCGTGGCATCTCTGTGGGAAAACGAGTTGTGTATTGCAGATCAACTTTGGGATACATGCTGGGTAACTCGAGTGAGAACGTACAACTTGCTCGATAAATCCTTGATACGCGAAAACACCATTGTGGACAAGTATCACATGTGTGGAAAATTGAAACATGTTGCACAAAGTTGCAAAAATCACACCGTACTAACGTTTGACTCCCGCGTGTTACTCGTGACATCCTCCAAAGTTTCCACGTTTACTTTTGATCGTGCCATTTGTGAAAATGCAACCTACATGAAACAAACCAACGAGATTGTCGTGGCATCTAAGGAAGGATCCATTTATCTTTTGAAAAACCAAAAAGAAACCTCACTGAGACATATTGATATGCCCCTGAAAATTCCAGTATTGGGTTTACAGGTTTTTGGACCCGTTCTGTGTGCATGGGATCACAGAAGCGTTTACAGGTTTCATCCTAGTTCTGATATCATACAACCATACGTTTTTGATTGTGAACGACCAACAAACACATACCTCTGCGGATCTCTCATGTGTTCCTTGAATGCTGTGGGAGATATTTGGTTAACGCATACGTTACAAACAGAGATTTCCAGACAACTTACGCCACCAGAATTAATTGCAAAAAAGATTGTGGAGAAAAACGACGCAGGTTCCGAAACAAACGAAAAGGGAGAGCGAATATCCACGTTTTTTGATTTGTTTACTCCGGTAACTTACGAGTATCAAGCGGTACATTTGGCAAGAACCACAGTAACCATTTTGTATCCATGTGGATTGGTGCGAAAAATTTCATTAAAATAAACTAGGAACACACAATGTTACTTTAAAATATTTATATTTATAACAAAGTTTCTAAATATTCTTGCAATGCTATAAAACCGCGTTTTTGTGCATGCTGCAAGCATCTTTTTTTACCACGTGCGCCCATTTTTATCAAAAATTTAACGGATTCTATTTGGTTGTACTTGGATGCATAAGATAAAGCTAAATCAAAATTTGTAGCACCCCGCAAGATTAAGTATTTCATGCGTTCTATATGACCACCCGAAGCTGCACCACAAAGACCCTCATCACAATGAAACATGTTGGTATCAATTAACATTTTGAATATGTCCTCATTGTTATTATATGCACCAAGAAATGAAGAAACTGTAACGCCTCCTTTGCAATGACGTAGCAGGAGATCAACAATCAAAGTATGTTGTGCTTCAACGGCTAAAGGTACTCCTCTCTCGGCTTTCAAAGTTTTAGATGTAAATAATATATTTGAGACTATATTGTAATATCCTCTTTTACATGCGTATTCAAATTGGATTTGGCAATTTTTTTCACGCCATTTAAGATATGTATTACTTTTGCCAACAAATCTATTAAGTCTTTTACACACTAAAGTTAACGCCAACCACTCGGATATTTTTAAATAATCCAGTATGTAATGCCAAATGTCTTTTGGAAGATTCATGTACATCTTTGTTTTTTACGTTAAAAAAATAATCGTATTCATCAAAAAAAATACAGACATACGTAAAGCTACACAACAGGGCTTTCAACATCCCGAGAGATTTCCAACATAAATGTTTCTTTGTTTTTTTGCACAAACCCTTTAGTTTCTCAAGTTTTTCTTTTTTTTTATTGTTATCAAAATTAGTACTGGGCCAGGGCTGTGAAAATTATGCTATGCACCCGAGAGGTGTATAACATAATTGAAACCGACCATAACATATGGTATTGCTTTAAGTAATCTGTTGGAGTTTTGCGAAAATCTCCGGAGATCATCTATTACCCGGGGTAACTTTCGCAAGTTACCTTTTGAATGTTACGGTCTGTTCCAATTATACAAAGCACCTGAGAGGTGCATAGCATAATTTTCACAGCCCTGAATTAGTGTAGTTGTGTGTATGTGTTTTTTTTTATTTTTTTATTATATACGTGGACACGTAATCAAATGCGTTTTCAATTTCTAAACACCGTTGGAGTGTATCTCAAGTATGACTTGTGTTGTCGTGTTCTAATTGGAGTCAATGGTGACATGGTTCCATTGGTAAAGTAAACGTTCGCATTTACGTCTATTGCTATAACACTTTCACGTTTGATTTGGTTATCCAATGTCATTTGTGCATATGTATACGAGGCAGCGCGGTTTGCAGTGGGGATGTTCGTGGGGTTGCCCAAATCTACAACACCTAGGACAGGATCAGCATATTGAAACGTAGGTCTCAGAGCGGTCCCCCATGGTCTTCCGGCAAATCCTCCCATTATCGCCAAAGCGGTATCCAATGCTTCTACCAACCACAAATTCACATCTGGTACATTGTCCAACCATTTGGTGTACTTTAGAGGCGCTCTAAGTGGTGTTGTTTCAAGTATACGAGCAAGCAATGCAGAATCAACATAACGTTGTCCAAATATCGCAGCATCTTCTAGTGCATTCAGAGCGGCAATTTCGAACTGTGCACCCAACATCCATTGATCGGAAATATCCACAGAGTCCACGATACCTTCCTCTGATCCGACAATTAAACCACCATTGTATCCTTGCATCAATTGAATTGCAGCCAAACGATCGCCAGTTGGGTATATCTGAACAGCTTCTTCGAGACGTTTTGCCAAAATGTATGGATAAGCAAGTGCGTCGTAAATTTGATCCGTATCAGTAAGAGTTAACGTATCACCATCTCGTTTTGCTGCTCTACAATTTCCCATGTTCAAGAAAATGTTGTACATATCCGAAGATGTTATTGGTTGTCCGCGTATTCCATAACTTTGAATTAATTGATCAATACATGCTTGTCTATAGAATTCTCCGTTTCCCCTAACGTTGGGTGTGGTCTGTACTTGTGGCGAGTTCCAAGAATTTGAATATCCAACACCAGTGTTAAAAACAACGAGACCAGAGCGAGGAACAACTGATGAAATTGGCGGAATGGGTTCACCTAAAATACCCTGTGGAACTACATCAGAGGTTCCCCAGTCAATCCACCCTGTTCTTTGGGTAGTAAAGATGTTACATTGATTATCTGCTCCAACTCCAAATTGTCCCCATAGCGTTCCCCATGCATCATTTCTGATTGTGTTTCTGAATTGACAAGGTGAACGCGAAAATGTAAGAAGCCAAAAGCTATCCGTCATACCAGCCATTTTCTCTGGATCAACTAAACGCCTAACAATACTTTTTGGGCCAGTATACAAGGAACTGACAACATTTTGCGCAGTTACAACGCCACCATATGTAGACATGTAAACGTCCACATCAAAACTTGGTGCACCTCTAACAGCAATTGTTTCCGTGTGATCATAGATATCGTTTGATGGATCCTGAAACAAAAGAGGACTTGCAGGAAGTGTTGTAATTTGAGAACTCGTTTGGAACTGGTAACCAAAAGCTCCAAATGTGCCCAATGATGGAAGTGGGATACCAGGAAAAACTTCAATATTCCAATCAATTTGTAGTGTTGGATTCACTAATCTTAATTGCGATGTAAATCCAGGCCAAGACTCTAAAACTGCTTGTGGTCCAGCACCTGCTAAAGGACGTCCGGTATTTGTCAAATTTCCACTAATAGACATTCCCCAACTGCCTCCAGTATATGCTTTGTATTTGCGTAAAGATGCACGAAAGTCGTTAATTTTTTTGATCTGGTCTTTTGATTTTGTAGGAGGAACAGTTTTTGTATTTCTATTGCGTGGACCTTTTGTTGTCGTTCCGCGTTTTGCCGTGAGAACGGGTGGTTCACCACTACAAGTTTCTGCAATGGTATCTGTTGTTTCGGCACTAATCCCGTAATTACGGGGTGATGCTGTGTTATATGTATCACCTATGATATCAATCGCATCTTGTAGTGTCACATTAAACATGTCAACCAATTCCTCGATACGAGAAAAGGCTACCAATTGGTTTTCCCATCCATCTATAGGACCACTTAAAAATACGGCTGTGTTCATATTGAAACGTATATATGGAGCATAAGGAATCAGAGAAGGTACAATTCCAAGTGCTTCAAATTGTGCTGGTGTTTCACAATCTCCATCAATAATTTCTTGAATACGCGCATTGATTCCCGCAAGGGTTTGGCGAAGAGCGATATCTGTTATTCTGGATGTGGTCGAATAGACATCAATATAGAATGACTCCGAATAAGACTGTGATCTAAAAAACGCATCACTACCAATAGCTGATGGAGAAGGTCCTAAAACACTTGCCAATTGACCGCTAAAAATCAAATAATTCCAATAAATTTGAAACATTCGATCAACAGCTTGTTCGTAGCCAGATTGAAACATCATATTTTCCCAACTTCCACCAGTTAATGTAGGTACACCAAACGCATCTCTGGTCACATTAACAGGTTCTGTGATGGGTTGCAGTACGTGTGCTTCCAGCGCATCAACCTGGCATTGGAGTGCAGCGTGCTCTGGTAAACTGCATTGAGTTGGATCAAAAGATGGAGTGCATCTTTCAGGTACGTTGGCGTTTCTTACAACAATGGGTTGTTTGGTGTTTCCCCACAAAACACCAAATGTTATCGCTAATGCACCGGCGGTTGCTAGCAATAAGATGTAAAACAGGTAGAAAAACGCACTAGGGTTTCCCGATTTATCCAAACGTTCGTAATTCCCACTTGATCTTGGACGTCGCATTCTCAAGTGTATTTCGTTTTGATTTTCTTAATAACAGATAGTATTTCATTGATCAGAATAATAAACTAATGTTTTTGTTTTTTTTTCTCTGGTCTGTTCAAATTATGCTGTACCCTTAACATAATTTTTACAGCCCTGAAAAGTTACAAGGGAAATTACAAAAAAATCTCCTCACTATATCCGCAACGCGGGAATGGCTCTTTTAATCTTCAATCCAATCTTGTTCCCTTTGAACTGCTTCCTCGTCTTCCTTTGTAAATTTTTCGGCAACACCAGCCATTTTTTGCATTTCTTCTGCTGTTGCCCCTTCTATTGATTTTGCTATACCATCAGAAAGGACTTCCAACATGTTGTGAAAGTTGATATAATTGACAGACGTGAGTAATTTGTGCGCTTCCACAAAATCTTCTTTTTTTACAGAATAAACTTTTGTAGGATTTTCTGTAAATGCCACAATTTGCTTCAAGTGTACCGAGTCAATAGCAGGGAGTGGGATCGTTTCATCCGTACCAATATCTTCGATGATATTAGCAACAGTTTCCAATTGTTTCGCTTTTTCGTATGTTATTTTGAAATCTTTTCCATCACATGATTGCAGTGTTATAATTTCTTCTTCCATGTTACTCGGACCCTTTTATTTTTTTTACTTTTTTTGTCAAAAAATCTCTCATTGGTCCACCGACGAGTTCTGTAGCGTCGAGTGTTTCCAAGTGTCCAAATCGTTCCTCATCATGGATTACTTCTCGTTTTTTCCTTTGATACGCCTGAAATTCTTCTGTTCGTCTCGCTTTGACAATGGTGAGCGCTTGTTGCCATTCTGGAGGACACGTGTGTTTTCTTCCATGTTCATATGCAGATATCATTGCATCTGTAAACATGGATAGTCCCATGTTACCCTTGGAAAATGCTGTGTGATCATCGTGTTCTTTTGTTTTTTCATGTAGTAACGCTTTGAGTTCTTGCCAATCCTGTTCAAATACAACCCACATAAAAATTATAATATAACGAAGGACTCTCGGGAGATCATATTTGTTACCCTGGAAGGGGGGGGGGTAACATTTATAAAAATAAAAAAAAACAAATGTTTTTATAAGTATAAAATATTAAAATTGTTTAGTAACTACAAACAAATGAGAAGTGTTAATTTTGGTATTAAATATAGAGTAAATCCTGCTCTAACAAAATATTATGAACTGGAACGACAACTAAATCCAAATGGAATAATTGTTACTGTTCCAGATCATTTGTATCGAGTTGACGAGGATCTAAAAAATGTCATTTACACCTTTTTTGACGAAGATCTTGGAATTGCCAATAGCGTTATTCATGCATTAGAAATGGTTGCAGAAGCAAATCGATCATTGCCCCGCAAAACCCCAAGTGTAATTGAGATGATCTCTACAGTCACTTTGAATAAGTCTATCAATGAAATGATGATCATGAACACAAAAACATTTGACGTCTTTGTTAAAGAAGGAAATAAGTTGAAAATCAATTCACTTGGTGATATACCAAAGGAAGCATTTATTGGATATTTACTTCCAAACGTTGATATGCAAACGTTAGGTCGTTTAGAACGTTCTAGTATGTTATTGAGGGGATACGTTCGTCGTTCTGATGCATGGCGCATTGTATTTTATCGTGATTTTCCGGGTATCGCAGAACAAATGCAATATACGGAGAAAATGCCGGCATATTTGGAAACGTTTTTATTCTCAAAAGCAACTTCACTTGAACCAAATATTTGGAAAGCGTTTTATGAATATCATCATAAATTAATAAGAAGTGAAAAACAATTGAAATATGAAACAATTCGTCGTCTTCCAGACTGGGTTGTCGGTGTAGAATGGTACGGTAATATTTTATTAATGTATGATGCCGTTGGACGATTTCGTATTGATTCGTTATCAAATAACGAAAGTTTCGAATTTGATCTTCATGTTTATTGTGAGATTTCTATGAATTCAATATATGTCGTTGCGCTTGTTTCACAAGATGTAACTGTATTTAAAATATCTGGAATAAAGATTATGGAAAAAAAAACAACAAATATTAAACAATATATCGGGAACAACACCTCGGAACATATTGCGTTACTGAGCAATAACATGTTATTGATTGATGTCGATGAAACTTTATTGTTTCATGTTGAACAAGATTTATCCTGTTCATTTGTAGAAAGACATGAATATAGTTTTTTTCAGACTTCTAAATACGCAAACACTGCACGGTTATTATCTTTGGAAGATACAGAACACATTGTTCATGTAGAAAAAACAGGATTCAAAGAAATTATTCAACTTGACAATACTCAAGTGTATATCGAAAAGCTTTTGTTGAGTGATCATTATTTTTTGATAGAGGAAGAAGACAAATCTGTAATTCAAACATATGATTTACAGTATAAAATAGAAATATCTATTACGGGTGTTGCTGAATTTCAAGAATATGGTTCAATTTTAATTTTACGGAAATACAATTATAAAAGATATACATACAACACCAAAACGCGCACGACACGCGAACTTAAAATGAAAGACGATGAAAACAAAAGTTCTCTTGGTTGGATAACCCCACAAGGAATTATTAAGTATAACAATAGAGAAATTTCCATCCTTAGCGTGGACGATTTAGAATTGGTATCATTTTGTATCAATTGTTACGAAAACCCCGCAGAATATGAGTTTGTTGACATATGTGAGTATGTGTTTTGTTCACATCAATGTGCTGAAAAAACTTGGAATAAAACAGTTTTTTAATACATGTTTTTATAAATATAATTTTAAAATACATACAAAATGTTATCCAAAATGTTGTTGTAACGACGATATGGAAGAACGAACCGTTGGCAACATGTTACGGATCTTGCATCCGTATTATTTGCGTGATTTGGCATACACAACGTTATTTGAAAATTTCCCCGTATTTGTTTTGGGTATTGGTATTGTTGCCGGGGGTTTTGTAGCGTCATGGATTGTGTATCGTTTGATGATCTTTTTTGGACTTCCCAAAGACGCCCAGGCACACTTTAGATTGGTTCACGATGTTAATGGGAAAAAGCGATTGGAAACCTATGATAAAAACGGAGGAGTAAAATGGAAAGACATTGAAGCTCAAACGGAAGCAGATGTTGTAAAGCCGCGTCCAAGTAATATCTCAAAGGCGGCTCACTACAGACCTTTGTTTTACTCGGCAAGAACGAGTGTGGTTCATTTTAGTGCTCTCGTGGTCAAGTACAGTATTATTGTTTTTGGTTTTTACATTGCTTTTGGTATTGCCGGAGTGAACGTGTTTAGTTTGGCGTTTTCACTGGGAGCTTTTGGTTTAATTGGAGCTTATTCATTTAATTCTGTTTTGAGTAATACAGCAGGAACGTTTGTAATGACGGGAACAGGAACGTTTGTGGAAAACATGGTGATTTCCATCAGAGGTCACAAGGGATCCATCAAGCAAATTTCAGCACTATTCACCACGGTAGCTTGTGAGGACTCTAAAACGGGTAAAAAATATCTGGCAAATGTTCCCAACAAGTACTTTAATGATGAAATTGTACTACGTTTTCCCGACGAAGAACCTGGTATGGAGGATTTTGAAGTGGATAAAATTGAATCAGAACCTCCTCCATCATCAACAACAACAACGGCCTTTAATAGACGGACTCAGACACCATCATCGTCATTGGGCAGATCACATTATATTAAAGAAAAGTAATAAAACGATGAAGGGTTTTATCCTCAATGATAAATCCATTGAAAAATATGGAGACAATCTCGTATCGCAATTGAAAAAAACCAAAGTTCAACGTATAAAACTTGAAATACATAACCTCAATTACGTGAATACATTGCGTGATATTATTCAGCATTTCACTGTGGTGAAAAAAGGTTACATCATCGAACGGGATAAACTCATTTGTAAAAACACCGTTACCATGGATAACTTGGTGTATTTCTTTGAATGCGTAGATAACATCAAGAGGTTGCGTATTGAAAAGGGACTCAGAGAAGGAGTAAGAAAAACGTTTATTGATGTTGGATTAACGGAATTTATCATTGCAACTCCTACTGATGTCTATCCAGAGGGTTTAGTTGCAAAAGAAGTTGCTCAAAAAAACCGTAAAACACTAAAGGTACTTCGTGGAATTAACTCCATGTATACAAATGAGACATTTGATGTACCTGGCGGTTTTCCTATGATTAGAACTATTAGTTTTAGAGAAGATATTGTTCCTTCTTATATTCCACTTAATCGTTTACCAATGTTACTTTGTATTGAAAACTGTGACGCACACGAAGCTTTTATCGATACAAAAGAATTAAGATGTTCTTTTCAGAGACATGAAATGTTACATTGGAGACTACTAATAGCACGATACAAGTGCTATTGCGTTCATATGTATGTTCATATAGCTACAAAATATCTTGGTGTAACTCGAGATATTGCAAAGTATGTTGGGAGAAAACTGCAATACACTTCTTCTGTTACAAAGTGGCCCGCGAAAACACTTCCGGGAACAGAAAACTCACATATAATTAAGATTGATCAAAAAAATTGGCATAGCAAAAAATTGTTTCATACATTTAACAAACGATACATGGATTACAATTCTACACAAAATGCAATTCGCGTAAAAGAAAGGAAATTGAAACGATTACGAGAAAAAATTGAAACAATTACAAAGGAAACGGAGGAACTAAAAACACACTTACCATTGAAACACAAGAAACTAAAAGCAACACTGGAACATGTAGAAGATTGTTACGAAATACCATGTGTATGTTGGACAGAGCACAAAGTAATTCCTGAGTAAAACATTTTATTAATAAACTCATGAAAATTTCAGTTTTCCAGAAATTTAAATTTTCACTGAAATGTGTCCATCGACATTCCAGAAGTGGGTGGGGGGAAGTACAAAAAAGTCGCACTATTCTGAAAAAATTTTTTAGAATAGTATGACTTTTTTGCACATTTTTTTTTCGGGAGTTAAGGATCGATCTCCTTCAATACCAGGATGTACATTTTGTTCTCCCAGCAGTATAATATGGTGATCGATCCTTAGCTCCCGGGAAAAAAATGTGCAAAAAAGTCATACTATTCTAAAAAATTTTTTCAGAATAGTGCGACTTTTTTGTACTTCCCCCCACCCACTTCTGGGTCACGGATGACCCCAAAATGAAATTTCAAATTTCTGGAAATTTG
>Ga0180433_10000695_pt1 | contig 57185 bp, 48 predicted proteins | sample SS_ome_8_FD_132980 | JGI IMG/M metagenome (GOLD analysis project Ga0180433, IMG submission 132980) | Hypersaline lake sediment archaeal communities from the Salton Sea, California, USA - SS_1_D_1 metaG | ecosystem: Environmental > Aquatic > Non-marine Saline and Alkaline > Hypersaline >... | reverse complement strand
TAGACTTTTGTAGGTTAATTCCATTATTATTATAAGATATATTGTTATCAATAATGTAGCAGTTTTGAGTATTTAACAGGATTATGCCAAGATAAACATCAGAGATTATTTGATTTTTAATTGTTATATTATTACAATTAACCAATATTGCCTGTCCGTTATCATTATCAATTATTAAATTGGATTTGTTCTCTAAATAAAGTATTGATTTATTGTTGATTGTATTATTTTTCACTTTATTGTTATTAGATTTTCGAAGTATTAGACCATCATTATAAAATGAATTGTTTAAGATAGCATTATTGCTAGTTTTATCATAAAGCCATATTCCTCTGTTATTATTTAGGAAAATATTATCTGAAACAGAGTTATTTACTGAAGAATCAATCCAAATTCCATTGTACAGGTTATTGGAAAATATATTATCTAATATTTTTGTAGAATTACTATAAGAATCTATGTCAATACCATCTTTGTTGTTAGAGAATGTACAATTAAATATTGTATTTTCGAGGCTGTATGAATCGATTACAAGGGCATTGTAGTTATTTTGAAAAACATTACTTGAAAATATATTTTTGCTAGATCTATTTAGTAAAATACCATTATAATTCAAATCAATAATATTATTAAAAATATAATTGTTATTTGAATTAAGATAAACACCTGCATTATCTCTTTCTTCTCCGCTATTGCCTATTGTAAATCCTGTTATTGTAATGTTTTCACTTGTTGCATTAATTACATTTTCTTTTTTATCACCATTTATTATTGTAATTTCATTTTTTTCGCCGATTAAAGATATTGATTTGTTTATTGAAAGTATCTCGTTATATTCACCAGAATAAACAAAAATTATACTACCATCTGTTGAATCGTCTATAGCATCTTGTATTTTACTATAATTACCCGGACCAGTTCCACCAACAAATAATACTCTATTATTATTTTCAAGAGAATAGATATAGAGATTATTAACAACCGATGCCTTCAAACTTTTTTGATAAACAAGGTTTATATTGAAAAATGAAAAGCATAATATTAATATTAAATAACAAATTTTTATCTTTTTCAATAATTGTTTCTTCAAAATTACCCAAGAATATTATTAATCAATAATATAATTTAAATGTTTGTAAAAAAGGAATTAAAATTATTATCTAAAAATTATACACTTTTTAGACCTAAAAAGTGTAAAGTATTTAAAGAAATTAAAAAATTGAAAGGATTTATTAAAAATTATATTAACTTTAACAATTCAATTTGTTTTCTGTTTATACTGCCCGTACTATCATATACAAATAATTGAATATCGTGTTTTCCTATAGAAGTTTGAGGCAAAATCCATTCGTATGGTGAAATACTTTGCGTTTCGTACAAATAATTATCAAGATAGAATTCAACTTTTTCTATATCTGAAAGATTTTCAATGTCCAAATATACCGTTAATTTTCCAATTGAAATTGTATTTCTTGGAAGAGGCAGTAAAGGCACATTAAACAAATGAAGGTATTTTTCTTTTGGCTTTTTAATTTGTGCATCTGGGGGGATCACATCTACATACCTCGTCGTATAGTATGCATTTAACCCCTCCAAAATAAATCCAGTTACAAATATTGTATCTGAACTATCGACTGCCACTCCATAGATGTAGCCTTTTATACCTTCACGTTTAATACATAATTCTTTTCCATCAGAGTCATAAATTATACAACAATGCTCAAAATAGTTGCTTTGTGAAAAACCACTAAATCCTCCGACAATAATTCTATCTTTTGAATCTATAGCTACACTATTTGCACCATCATATGCTCCACTGTCAAATTCGTTAATCCACAATAGATTACCATCTTTGTCACATTTCATAGTAAAAAATTTAATTGATGGGTATTCATAGTTATTACCTGTTATTATTATATTATCTTTTGAGTCTATTGCAACATCCCATGGTTCATTACCGGGCCTTCTTTTCTCCCAAATAATCTCTCCCGAGGAATGATATTTAAAAATAAATACACTATCAGTAAAAGGAGTTGCAGAAAATCCAGTTACAATTATATCTCCCTGTGAATCAACAGCTACACCTAAACCCAAATCAATTGGACCCTCATGAAAAGTGTGATTCCATTGTTCAATACCACTTTCATTCATAAAAATTGTCCAATAATACACGTTTGAACCCCATTTGCCACTACCACCAGTGATTATAATACAACAATCATTATCAGTTGTAATATCACCAGGGAAATCACACTCTTCTTTGTTTATTGTTTTATTCCATTGTTCCTCACCGTCAGAATTATATTTCACAATGAAACTGTTTCCTTCACTTACCGGAAGTATCCCTGAATAGCCGAAAACTATTACATTGTCATTATCATCAACGGTAAGTCCCCATCCTACATCGTTTGTTCCGCTATTGTATGATTTGTGCCAAAGTTCATTACCCTCGGAATCGTATTTAATTGTGTCTGCATTTGATCTTGAACCATACACAGAATATCCAGACACGATAATATTATCATTTGAATCTATCGCAATTTTTTGTGCACAATCTTCAATTCCACCATCATAAATTTGTGGCCATCCGGATTGATTTTCTATAGTGTCAAAAATTAATTTTTCTTCTTTTGATGTTTTTATTTTTAGATCTAAACTATGTGACAAGTTTGCAGAAGCAGAAGTGCATAATAAAAATATAAACAAGATTGCAACTATAGTTTTAAAATTATTCAATGTCACCACCTACCATTAAAGTTGAATCACCTAAAAGAATAAATTGTTCAATTGTCCAATGATCCTTCCAAAGATTATTTAGATAATTATTTTGAGATGAAACTAACATCGCCCCGACACTGTCACAAGAATGAAATGATTTAAAAAACTCCAGGCTAAGATATCCAGCTCCACATTGGGGCCCATCTTCATCAACAGAGCTGTAAGCAACCTCAGTTGCCCCTATTGTTGCTATTGCACCACCCCCAATTTTTTTTACCCAATACCAAGCATAACACGGAAAAGGTATCTTAAGGAGTCCAAATGGAAAAAACATATCTCCAAGAGAATAATCTAATTTTGCAGTTAAACATGCATCAAAAAATACAACAGGTAATTTGTAATGATTAGATAGTCTTAGTAAATTATAAGTATAATAAAAAATTCGATCTTCAACATCTGGTGGAGAAGTTGCCATTCCAAATTCAAATCCATGACCAGAATATTCAACAAATCTTGCACCTTTGTTCACCTCACGATTGATTATTTTTGGATTAAATGTACCTTCAGAAGTTCTTATTTTAATATGGGTAAAATCTGGAAGTGCTTCAGCAATTTTATCATTTGTTAGTTCACCTTCTATTATTCCATAACCCGGAAATGTGTCTCCACCAAGTAAAATTATTTTTTCCCACCATTCTCCATGGGTTTTAGTCTCATATTTTATTATTTTGTCTACTAATATTGCTACCTCAAATACATTTTGACATGCACATCTACCGACAAGAACATCCGCATAAAGGTCTACAAAATCTTTTCCATCTTCATGCCAATATTCGCCATAAAAATTGTTACCATTAGAGTCCCATGAACAAAAGCTACCATTTGAACAATACAAATCTGCATAATATTGATCGGTTAATAATTCATAATTTCCATGCCAAGCTTTTCGAATAGGTACTTTTTGATTGCTACCAACAAGCAAAACGTATTTTATTCCCCACTCTTCAACTGCATTTTTTATGAAATATTTTATCTGTTCTTGTTTATCATATCCGTGATTTTCAAAATATTCACTAGAATAAATTTCATCAAGACTAACATGTATTGATTTTATGTCATTGTCATTTTTATGGTCAACAAGTCGATTAATTGGATTAGAAAAGCCTGATGGAGAGATAATAACTAAATCATAAATATCTTCATTTCCAATTATTGATTTTGGTGTCTCATAAATTATTTTAATTTCAGCTTTTTCTATATATTGGATTGATTTATAGTTTTCATCATAGTAAATGGGAAAAACGTGAATAGATAAAAATGTAACATGCTCATCATCATTCAATCCGCCGCCTAGTTTGTATTCAAACCATTTATTATTATTTATTTTTTCTTGAGATGAGAATATTTCTATCAATTCATCTTGTTTTTCATAACTTATTCTATCAAGAAATTGAGGTTGTTGCGCAGTAATAATTGGTTTTGAGTTATTAATTGATATAGGTTTAGAGTGAGTAAAAACTACATCATGAATTTTTGTTCCTAATGGAAATGTTTCAACAATAGATGAGTATGGTATAATAGGATTTCCAAATTGTGTGTAATACTGGTTTGCTTCATTGACAGTAATTTTTAAAGAATCACCCTGATCAGTTATTTTTGGTTTAGAATAACTTAATGTTAATTTCTTTGTTTTGAACATATTAACATTTGATTCATTATTATTGATAGCCAAAATTGATGTGCTTGCATTAATGCCTAAGATCAATAGTGCAATTAAGAAAGTCACTAACTTTTTTATTTTAATTCTATTCATAGATCTTTTCCCCCTTTATGTAAATAATATTAAAATTTGTAATTTAAATCTTTCTATTAAAATAAAAGGAGATAAAGTTGTATTTTGTTTAATTAGTTTCAAGATTTTTATGCAATAACTATAAATCCAAATACATAACCGTTTACTGTAGTTCTAATAATATTTGATGAAGGTGAACTTGCCTGAATATTTATAGATATTTTACCGAATCCAATTATTCCATTGCATCTAATTTTTGTCTTTTCTCCAACTGATAATACATCAACATTTCCATGCTTAGTTCTGTTTAAAAGACCGGTCATTCCACCTGTAACTTGGATAGTCCAATCAATATCAGAAGAATCTCCATCTCCAATGTTCTCTAATGTTGAAACTATCTTAAATAAGCCGCCGCGAATAGAAGCAATTTCAAGAATGGGACCAACAACATGCAGGGTTATTGAATCTGACCATTCACTATCTAGTCCATACTCATCTCTTGCTTTTACTTTTATATCATAATTTCCTGGTCTTGCCCATTTGTGAGATAAAGTAATTTCAACGTCTGCTTCCATCCAATCTGTCCAATTTGTTGTTCCATCGTCCCAGTCAAAACAATACTTAATCAAATCACCATCAGGTTCAGTAGTTTTTGTGGTATAAGAATACTCATAATTTGCATCCCCCGTTGTTGGACCTGTTGGTGTATCTGGTTTGTGTGGTTTATTGGTAACCTGAGTTATTCGAAGCGAAGGGTCATTAAATGCTTGCCATTCTTCTACAGTTTTGTATCCATGTGCACCATAAACTCCAAATTCATTGATGTAGTTAGTTAATGCAGTTGTCCAAAGTTCCCCAGTAGTTTCTGAGTTTTGCACTCCATATGCTTTAAATGCACTAAGCTCCATTCCACCAGTGAGACCATTAATACAACTTGAGCCAACATAGCCCCAACCTAATGCAGAATTACCATATGCTGCAATACCTCCACCATTGGGACTTTTTAAAAATGACCATCCAAAACATACATCTTCTAAGAATTCACAGTTAGAGCATCCACCTATAATAACAACTGGAAGCATTTCTTTATTTTTTAAATTCATTACATGAAAATTAAGATATGTTCCAATAGGCCACCATGTATTAAAATCCTGGTGTGGATGGGTAGCCCAGGTTTCAAAAGTGCCATGCCCCGTCATATAAAGAAAGCCAGCTCCCTCTTTTATTGCATTATCCACATTAAGCGCTAATTGTAAACGTCCATTGGTAACCCATAGTTTATCAGGGGTGAAATCATCCATCATCTCAATTGCATGTTCATTCAAATATTCCCCCTCATTTACACCCATACCATCTTCAAATGTATCTCCGCCACATACAATCATATTTTCAAACCAATCTTCCATGTATGCACCAGTTGATTCATAGGTAATTATCTTTTCAACGACTCTTGCAACCTCATCTTCTTCTCTAAAATTCAGTCTACCTAAACGAATATTTGGATAAAGATCTACCTCATCAACTTCATAATCAAAAAATTCACCAAAAATATCATTTTCATTAGAATCCCAGCTACAAAAGTTATTGTAACCATCATAAATATCGGCGTAGTATAAATCACTAATTATGCTTTCTTCCATTCCATCCCATACATGAGACATTCTGACAGGTATTTTATTTTCTCCACCTGTGAGAATTACATTGGTGGTGTTCCATTCTTCAATAGCATTTTTTATAAAATATTTAATTTTCTCTTGCTGATCTCGCCCTTGTGCTGGAAAGTAGTTTCCTGTATTTATATCATTTAGTGTTACAATTATAGATTTTACACCACAGTCATCTTTGTAGTCTTTCAAGGGCTCAAGATCCTCAACAAATTCTGAAGGTGTAATTATTATCATATCATATTCATCAGAATAGAGTGGTTTATTTGTTGGTTCTTTGACTTTTATTTTAATATTTACCCCCCTTGCAACCTCGATTATGTTCAATCCAGGTGAATATCTAACTGGATAGAATCTTATAGTTAAATAAATCACTTGAGATAAGTCATCTATTCCTCCCCCCAATCTATAATCATACCATGATTGTGGATAAAATTCTTTGCTAGTATAAACTCCTTCATCGATTTCAGGATTATTCTTATTAATGCTTATTTTAGAATTAGCTGATAAAGGATATGGAATTGGTGATGGTTTTATCAATTGACTTGTTACCATTTCATTAATATCATATGGTTCACAAACAATTTCAATAAAATCAGTTCCAAATGGAAATTTATAGACTTTTGTATAAACTGGTAACATCGGTTTGTATGGATTCATAATATAATTATTTGCTTCTTCAATTGTAATTGATGAATATGTATCACTCGTAGTAATAACAGGTTTTGAAAAATCCAATAAATCGTTTTCTTCTTTTATAGTAAATTCATTTTCATCTGTCAACGCTGTAGGTAGAAAATTTATAATCAACAGCATAGAAATTAAAATCCCTAATATTTTTATTTTCATATTTTTTCCTCCCAAGGGTCTAAAATAATAATACCGTTGTAAAATTTAAATGTTTGGTATAAAATAATAATTGTTTAAAATAATTTTAAATAAAATAAAAAAAAGAAAAAAGTTGTTTTATTTAAGGTATAAAACAGAAATTCCAAACAGTCATAGATGCTGTTGTATTTCCATCATATGCATCAAATGCAATTACTGTTAGATTGTATTCTCCCAATGCCCATCCAGTCCATTTCCATTCATGATATTGTGTGCTGTTAAGATATTCCCCTTCTCCTCGTTCTTCTCCGTTTAAATAGAATTTAACCGTTAAATCTTCTTTTTCGTTGTAATCATCTGTTGCATTAACCATCATTGGATTCAGTCTGAATCCACCAAGAGAAGCAGTATCTGATAATAAATTCAAAACTGTTGGAAATAATGGAATTCCTGAAAAATGGAAGTATCCTTCTTTGGGATTTATTATTTCGATTGTTGGTGGTGCATCTGCTATTGTGGGCAAGCCCTCATTATTCCAAGCAGTTATTCCACCTATCATATTACATATTGTTCCTGTGAAGTTATTATCTAAAAGCTCCCTAGTTGCTAACCAACTTCGATATCCGCCCTTACAATAAACAATGACTTCATTTAAATTGAATGTTTCTAAGAATTCTGCAATACCAGCAGGGTCTTGAATTCGATCAAGCCTGAAATGTATTGGATCCTCGGGTTCCGGTGTGTCAATATGTTCTGGTTTCCATTCCCCGTCTGTTCTAACATCAATTGGTGTTTGAAGACCATTTGCAGTATCAGTAAGTAGTTCATATGCCTCATTTACTGTGATATTTAAATATCCGCCACTAACAGTTGGTAAACCTTCACTGTTCCATGAGGTTATTCCACCAATCATATTGTATATCTCGCCAGTAAAACCATTGTCTAGTAATATTTGAGTTGCTTGAAAACTGCGAAAACCTCCTTTACAATATACAATAATATCATAACCATCGTATGAGTCCATAAACTGTATCAAAGTGTCATTTTCCTTTAGAAAATCTAGGCAAAAATGTCTTGGGTGTTCAGGTACAGGAGTTCCAATGAATTCCTCTTTCCATTCCATATCCGTTCGAACATCTATAGGTATTTGTATACCGTTTGATGTATCATTTGCATAATCCCATGCCTCTTGTGCAGTTATATTTGTATATCCTCTAGATAACTGGTTTGGTTTTAAAATATAAGAGTCTTGCGCGTTTGTTGCGTTACCAGCTGATCCAAATGCCAACCCAATCATTAGGGCTGTAACACCTAGTATTGCTATTCTTTTACTTATCTTCTTTTCCATATTTCGCCCCCTTCAATTAATATATAAAGAATATATTATATTCCTACTATATAAACGTATTACTGTTATATAAACTTAACGATTGTTAAATTACTTATTACAACAGTATTAACCGTTGTTTTTATTCTAAAATAAAAATAATTGAAACGTTTGTAGTTAATAAAAAACTTAATAATAAAATAAAAAGAAATATAAAAAAATGAGAAAAAATTAGAGTATTAAATTAAAAAATAAATAACACTCTAAATATTGGAAAATGTTCGATTAACCAAGTTATTATATCAAAATTAAAGACCAGAGACTTACTTTTAGGTACAGTAATTTCAAAAGTAGACCATTGACCGATGTTATCGTTTTCATCTTTTGCTCTTGCTTCAATCTCAAATTCTCCTTGATTGCTCCATTTGTGACTAACTTTGACATCATCGCCTGAATCGTAAGGCCCGATCCACTCCTCAGTTTGGCCATCGCCCCATTTGATTTCATAGTAAACATCTGAACCTTCAGGGTCCTCTGAATTAAATGTATATTCGTATTCCTTACCTTTTTTAATCTCTGTTTCTCCAGTTATATCTGGTGCTCCAGGGGGCAGGTCTCCAGTTGTGTACTTAAAAATTTTGACTTCATCAATAACACCATCAAAGAAATCTGTTTCATTGTTACTTCTCCTACCAATTTTTGCTGTTTTGAAATCAGCATTAGTTATGGGACATAACCAATCTGTAACACTGTCTTCAAGTTCTTCATCGATATAGAGCTCTATAGTTGGATTTACATCGTTGCCAAAAAATTGTACTTCTACTTGATGCCATTCCCCATCATTAAACTCTTCTGAAGAAAAAAGCCATAGTTTACATCCAAGAGTTCCTGTCTTGAATGCTACAGAACCATTAACATTCAATTCTAATGTGGCATAAGTATAATCTCCATCAGTATGACTAAGGCCAACTATAATTCCTTTATTAACAACTTCGGCTTTAAACCATGCTGATAAGATATAATCATCGGTTTTGTTATAAGCTAGAACTGATGAATATGAATCTAAATCTACATATGCATCTTCCCCATTAAAATTCAATCCAAAACCAGAATAACCATTTGTCCATGTAGCTCCAACTATCTCCCCATCATGACCATTTCCTGAATCGTCATGAGCAATAGAACCAGAGCCTTCATCAAAACTCCAATATCCAATTAATCCATCTGCTGATACAGACTCATAAAGTGAACCATGAATCACATTTGTTTTTTCGTTAAATCCACTGATGTTTGCAGTTATACTCAAGCTTATTAACAAAATAGTTGTCCCATAGATTATACTTTTATTTATCAATTTATTTTTCAAATCTATTTACCCCCAAATCTTTTCTATTATTCCTATCATATTTTAATTATTTAAATGTTTTGTAATAAATATATTTTTTACAATAACCCACATAAAATATATTTTATCCTATCATATGATTTTTTCTTTCTGTGTTAATAAAATGGAACAAAAATAAGATTTTAGAAAAAGAAAAAGAATTAAGAAAATCTATATAACATCTATATAAAATTTCTTAGTATAAGAGATAAATATGGAAGTTGTTCGATTAACCAATTTATTATGTAAAAATTAAAGACCAGAGACTTACTTTTTGGTACAGTAATTTTAAATGTAGACCATTGTCCGATGTTGTCATTTATATCTTTTGCTCTTGCTTCAATCTCGAATTCTCCTTGATTATTCCATTTGTGACTGACTTTAACATCTTCGCCTGAATCATAAGGTCCAATCCACTCTTCTATTTGATCATCGCCCCATTTAATTTCATAGTAAACATCTGAACCTTCAGGGTCCTCTGAATTAAATGTATATTCGTATTCCTTTCCCTTTTTAATCTCTGTTTCTCCGTCAATATCTGGTGCTGTTGGAGGTAAATCTTCACCATATTTGTATAATTTAACCTCGTCTATTGCTCCATCAAAAAATAATGTTTCGTTGTTGCTTCTTCTTCCTATTTTGGCATATATATATTCATTGAAATCAAATGGACACACCCAATCAGTTTTACTATCTTCAAGATTTTCATCAACATAAAGTTCAACTGTTGGATTTGTGTCACTTCCAGAAAAAATGAGGTTAACAAAATGCCATTCTCCATTATCAAAAGTGTTCTCTGAGATTAATGTAATTCCGCAATCTAGCCGACGTACATTAAAAGTTATTGTACCATTTGCATTATATGTTAATTTAAAACCAGGATTCATGCCGCTTGAATCTCCAAAACTAATTATGTCACCAGATGTAGAAGCTGTAGTTTTAATATACAAAGTAACTTCATAGTTATCCGTTTTATTTAATGCTATGTTTTGGGTATGCGTATCTAAATCAACATATGCACTTTCTCCATCAAAATTTAGTGCAAATCCGGAAAAACCATTTGTCCAGGTAGCACCAATTATATCTCCATCAAATCCATTACCTGAGGAATCTCCTGCAGTTGCGCCACTTCCTTCATCAAAATTCCAATATGCTATAAGACCATTTCTTGGCGATTGTGATGTTTTAATATTTGTTTGGTTATCATAACCACTTATCCCAGATGCAAAGATCAAACCGACAAGTAATATGATTATAGCACTAACTAAGCTCCTTCTAAAAAATAATTTTTCCAATTTATTATGCCTCCTAATTCTTATCTATTTATTCAAATCATAATTTGATTATTTAAATGTTTAGTTAAAAATATTGGTATATTTATTGTAAAATCTAATTTATTATCTATAAAAGGTAAAATTTTATCGAGTTTAGAAAAAAAGAGAAAATAGGGATATTAATTATTTGCCCCTAACAAATTTCTTAATATTGAAAACTCAAATGGAAAGTGTTCAAAAATCCATTGCAAGATACTAAACGAAAAATAAAATCCTTTAGATTTTGGTGCAGAGACCTTCAAAGTCCCTTCTTCACTAAAATCACCAATTTGGTCTTGAACTTTAGCTTTTATTGTGAATGTTCCTTTGTTGTGCCATTTGTGGGTTAGTACTACTGGATCTCCTGATGCAAATGGACCTATATCATTGGTTTCATGACCGTCTCCCCAATTAACAAAATAAATGAGAGTATCTTCCTCTGAATCTGAAGCCACAAATCTGTATTCGTATTCTATATCCAATTCGCAAGTTTGAGGACCTGTGACAGATGGAGCTTCTGGTGCATCATTTCCCATTCTTAAAGAATATGTTGTTTCCTCACTTTCTTGATTATAAATATCTTTAGCTTTTGCTGTTATCTCGTAAAATCCTTTTACATCCCATATATGATTTACGTCAATACTTGTATTATGTTCATATCCTTCTTCACCACCAAGCCATTCATCTATGTTACCGTCTCCCCAATCAATCCAATACCATACATTATCTTCTTCAAAATCCGAGGATTTAAATGTATAAGTGTATTCTGATCCTGGTTCTCCATATAAAGGTCCATTTACTGAAGGATTTGAAGGAGCTTGATTACCTATTCTAACTATTTTATTTGACCAAGTACTATCATCCCAAATGTCCTTTGATTTTGCCTTAATTTTATAAGAACCATTTTTGGTATATTTATGTGTTCTAGATACTGTTTCTCCAGAATCAAATGGTCCAATCCAGCCGGTATTGGATTCATCACCCCAATCAACGTAAATATATACTTCATCTTCTTCAGGATCATCGGTAGTAAATGTATACTCAAGATTTTGATTTACTTCACCTGATGAAGGGCCTGAGATATCTGGTGGATTTTGCTCATTTCCACCCGCAAATTTGAAAATTTTTACTTCATCAATTGCACCATCAAAAAATAAAGTTTCATTATAAGAACATTTACCCATTTTAAATTTTCCAAACTCATTATTTTCAAATGAGCATATCCAATGTTCAACAATAATGTCCTCTTCTCCATCAACATAAATCGTTATTGTTGGGTTTGCAGAGATTCCATTATACCAAATTTCTAGATAATGCCATTCTCCATCGTTATATATGCCTTGCGAAGACATTGTTACACCACAGCTTAAAACCCAAACTTTGAACTCCAATGTTCCATTTGAATTCATAGCAATGTGAACTCCTGGGTTATAATCCCATGGATGACTAGTACTATATATTACACCTGGAGAATTCATTGATGTTTTAAAGTATAAGGAAAATATCATATCATCAGTTTTGTTGAATCCCAACTGAACTGCATAATCATCTAGGTCGACATAATCATTTGTTCCATCAAAATCTAATGCATTATTAGAATAACCAGTTATCCAGGATGCCCCATAGATTGTACCATCATAATCATTTCCAGATGAATCACCTGCAGTAGAACCACTACCTTCATCGAATTTCCAATAACCAATTAAATAATCATCATAATCAAAATCCAATAAAATCGGGTTTTCCTTGAATGATTTATTATTTATTTGCCCAGTTATGCAAGTTGTTGTGATTAGCCCTAAAATTAAAAATACCGTAAAAAAAACAACATTCTTTTTTAATATATTATTCATTTTTTTACCCCATTTTTTTCTATCTAATTTTCAAGCAATGTAATTTTTTATCCCCTAAGGTTATAATTTTAGATTATTATATTGGTATTTTACTATAAAGAAACCCCCCCTATTTATATTTTTCCAATATAATATTTAATTAACGAGTGTTAATCGCAACATTTTAATTATATATGTTATACAAAATATAAAATTAACGGCTGTTAATCAACACTTTTATAACAATCATACTCAAAAATCGTTTAAATAATTTATATTAAAGAATTTTTTTCAATTATTGTTATATATTATAATTATTTTCAACAAATTTAAATAATATAATCGCTACAATATAATATGAAAAAGATTAGTAATTTGGTGTGATTATGTCATTAATTCTTCAAATAATAATTGGTTTTATTTTAGCCTTTATCCTTCATGAAATTACTCATCTAATTGTATTAATTTATTATAAAGTACCAATAACCTCAATCATCCTTACAAAATGGAGTGGGGTAGGATTTCTTGTAGAAAATGAAAAATACATAAATAATAAAAAAATACTAATATTAGTTTATTTTTTACCGCTAATATGGTGTTTGGTTTATTTTATACAACCAAATGAACCATTTTTTCTAATGTTTCCATTAGTCAATCTTTCAGGTGGAATAGCTGATTTTTATATTTTTGTTCGTTTAATGCTACTTCCTGAGGATAAAAGACTTGCTTGGGTAAATGCAAGTGATGAAAAGATACTAAAAGCTACATTATGGAAAAAAGATCTATCTTCAAAAAGTATTTTACAAGATTAAGCGGTCTGTTGGTTTTTTTCGTTTTTTATTTGGTTTCTATTAACAATGTGTAGCCCTAAAATAACTAATAATCCGCCAAATAAAAAATATAATGTAATTTCTTCATTTAGTAGGATTACACTAATAATTGTTGAAAGAATTGGAATAAAATATAGATATACTCCAAGTTTTGAAGCACTTTTAACTTCAAGAGCTGTGTACCATAATATATAAGCTATAACAGTTGGAAATATGCCTAAGAAGACTATTACAATCCATCCTTTTAAAGATAATGCTATTATCTCTTCAATTAATGAAAAGCTTAAAAATGGAATTAAACCTATGCTTCCTATTAAAAATGCATACGAGGTTAATGATAAGGGATTGTATCTAGATAACATTTTTTTTCCAGCAACAGTGTAACCCGCTCCGACTAATGAAGCAATAAGAACTGTTGTCAAACCAGAATTATAGTTAAATTCTAAAGATATCGTTGGTTTTCCAAAAATAGATATAATAAAAACGCCGATTAATGCAATAAAAACCCCTAAAATTATTGGTTTAGTTATTTTTTCTTTTAAGAACGCTACTGCAAATATAACAACAAAAATTGGTATCGTGGCAATAATTAGACTTGCAAGACTAGCAGATATGTACTGTTCGCCATAATTTAAACCAAGGTGATATATAACAATCCCTAAAAAACCTAGAATAAAGATTGAAGGGATATCTTTTTTTTGTAATTTTGAAAAACTCTTAGATTTATATAACCTTATTATTAAAAATAGCACACAAGCAATTAATAACCGAATGATTGTAAGATTAATTGGTGAGAGTTCTTCAAGTCCAATTTTAATTAAAGGAAAAGCAAATGCCCAAAGGACAATTGTCAATAATATTGTGACCAGTGTGTTTTGATGTAAATTTTTTTTATCGGCCTGCTTTTTATCTTCCATTAAGCAACCCTGGTTATATAAAAACAGTATAAAATCGTTTTTAAAATAAAATAACAAACAAAAAATAGTTTGATTAGATCAAATATTGAATTCTTAAGAATTTATAAATTACCTGCATATTTAGATGTATATGCATATACTTGTGTACCGGATTAATTACATGGGAAAATCATTTATTAATAAGAAATAAGTACCATTTATCGTACAAAATGACAGACGGGATGCATAGCAAAGAGGAAGTAGAGTATACTATCGAGATAAAAAAACCTCTTGCTGTTCGTGCTTTAAGAAGGAGTAACATAAGAAAGAAGGTAGCAGAATATCTTTTTGACATAAGTCCCAGTTATAGTTATACATCAGATATTGCTTATCATGTAAGAACTACACCGTCAAATGTAATAGGGGCAATAAGGGGATTACAAACTAGGTATAAAGAAGAAGAATCTCTATTAACTCTTGGAATTATTTCTGAAAAAAGTTATGGGAAAAATATCAAATTATATGGCATAACTTCATTTGGAAAGGATATGTTAAAAACAATGAAAAATAGATAATATTTTTATTTATAATCGTGTCATAATATTAAAATTCCAGATTATATATGACAAAAATGATATTCAACAACTTTTATATACTAATATTGTGATATATGATAAGCTTGATAATTTATATCAATGCTGGGAGGTATAATATGAAGAAAAAAGTAATTGGAGTTTTTATATCTATGCTGTTGATTTGCAGTGCAAACATTGTTTTGGCAGATTGGGAAGAAGGCGATGGATTTAAAATGCATTTTCCCCAGCTACCTGATCCAAATGGTTGGGATGTGGATTTCCACGATTGGTGGTTAGGAGATGATTGGGAATGTACTGAAACTGGGCCTGTATCTGATATTCATTTTTGGATATCTTGGTTTGCTGATGAAGTTATGGAAATTCCCTGGATTAGAGTTAGCATATATTCAAACGATCCTGGACCGCCATCTAAACCAATGGAACAATTATGGTTTAGAGAATTTACTATTGAAGATTTTATAATAGCGGGGCCCTGGGATGGTTTACAAGGATGGTTATGGCCTTATGGGGAATTTATTTTAGACAATCATTTCCAATATTGGCAAATAAATATTCCGGAGATCCCAGACCCATTTGAACAAGAGGCTGGGAATATCTATTGGCTGGTTATTCAAATGCCATACTACGATCCTCCTGTTGCAGTTGGATGGAAAACATCAAATGATCATTTTATGGATGCTGCGGTATGGGGTTATCCTGGAGATTGGCAACCTATAACTGATCCCATTAGTGGAGAAAATATTGATTTTGCATTTGTTATCACCACTGAAGAAGGACCAGAACCGGAATGTTGTTTAAAAATCGATAGTATGAGTGGAGGAATCTTAAACTCACCATCTTCTTTAAATGTAAAAGCAGTAATAAAAAATACTGGAAATGCAGAATGTAAGAATATATCTTGGGATTTCGGATTTTCAGGAGGCATTGTTTTATTCGGTCCAAAAAGTGGTACAATTCCATCGCTTCTACCAGGAGCAACTCAAACAGTTGAATCAAAAATTGTTATCGGACTAGCAATACCTGGTATGTTTCCAGGTAATGTAACAATTAAAGCAGATTGTGCAAATAATGCATGTCCGCCTGCAGTTATGACTAAAGGTTTGTTTCTGTTTTTCTTTTTGCTTAATACAATATAAGAAAAACAACTCCTTTTTCTTCTTTTTTTAAAAAATTTATATGTATTATCTTATAATCCAGTTTTATTCCCAAATTATTGTACCTTTGTTTGATATTTGATAAAATTGGTGTTCTAGTATCCTTTGATGGTTTCCCTCTTCATTGGCTAAATCTTCAAATATACTTTTTGCATCGGGTTCAGTCAACATTTTAGCAATAAGTCTGTATCTTTTTTGAGCATTTTTTTCTGCCTCAATTGCCAAATTAATAACATCAACTATTTCATCCTTATTTGGTTCAATTTCACCCTCAACTTCTGAACGTGTTTTATGTTTTGTATCAAATGAATCATCCTTTTCTATCTTTTCACCTTGTTCAAGTGAATTAATTATTTTTTTTACTTTGTTATAGTGGTTTTCCTCGAAACTTGCAAGCTCCTTAAAAAATTCTTTACCCGCTTGACTTTGTGCTTTTTCAGATGCATCAATATAAAATTCTTTAGCCTTAATTTCACTATTTAATGCCTCAATAAGAAGTTCTTTTAAATTTGATTCATCCATTTTATTCACCCTAAAATTGGAGATTTTTATAGTAATTAAGATCATGTTATTAAAGTTGTCTTATTAATTTTTTTAAAAAAATTAGTATAATTAAATTTCCATATAATTATTATACTTGTATTTTATACACTTTTTAATGATAAAAAGTGTAAAAAAAAGGAGAAAATTATCGATAGAGGATGTATTGGAAAAAAACAGTTATGTTAATATTTTGTATTTAATTTACAATGCAAATATAAATAATAAAAAAATAACTTTATTTCATTTAAAATACGTATTGGTAAAAAACCATGGAATTAATTTAGATAATATACAAATTAAAAAAAATCTCGAGATATTCTTTTCAATTCCCGTAAAAAAAGAAACAATAAATTATTATAAAATGCTCTATAAAATCGGAGAAATAACTAAAAAACAATTGAAAATTAATATTTCAAAAAATCAAATCAATAAAATAAAAGAATTTGGATGGTTGAATGAAAATAAAAAATTTTCTACTACTCAAAATCTCGTTAATCACTTAAAACGACTTAAAAAATTAGGTTTTATTAAAACAAAAAAGGATGAAAATAAAGGATATCCTAACTATGAATTAACAAAATATGGTATGCAGAAATTTAAAAAATTCTTTTTTAAATTTTTAATTGAAAGATGTTCAAAAGATGAATTAGATAAATTAATAGAATATTATTTTAAAGTTACTGGAAATTGATAATTTCCTAAAAAAATTAAAATAAAATAAATTTTTTTTACATCCATTTCTTATGTTTAAAATATGCCATTAGTGAAATTCCTACTAGAATAATGATTAGCCAAACTGCAGGATATGCCCAAGGAAAAGAAAGTTCTGGCATATAATGAAAATTCATACCATAAACTCCTACAATAAAAGTAAGTGGTATAAATATAGCAGCAAAAATGGTTAGTACTTTCATAACTTCATTCATTTTATTACTTACACTACTCATGTAAATATCTAGCATTCCTGAAATTACATCTCTAAATGTTTCAATTGCATCTATTACTTGGAAAGCATGATCATATAAATCACGAATATAAATATGGGTTGATTTTGTTATTAATTTTGAGTCTTCACGCATCAAATTATTAATAACTTCTCTCAATGGCCAAACAGATTTTCTTAAATAGATCATCTCACGTTTAAGGGTGTATATTTGTTGTAATATTCTTGGCTCAGGATTGGAAACTAAATCCTGTTCGATATTTTCAACTTTTTCGCCAATTTTTTCAAGAATTATGAAATAATTGTCAATAATTGAGTCAATTAGTGAATAGACTAGATAATCTGAACCCATTTTTCTTATTCTACCTTTGTCTTTCCTAATACGCTCACGAACTGAATTAAAAACATCCCCAACTTTTTCCTGAAAAGATATTACATAATTTGGACCAAGAATAAGACTTATCTGTTCACTTTCGATTTCATCAGTTTTGTTATCAACGTAAAACATTTTCAACACAAAAAAAATGTATTGATCCAAATCTTCCATTTTTGGACGTTGATCGGTATCAGCAATATCCTCTAAAACAAGAGGATGTATATCATAACAATTGCCAAGTTTTTGAATTATTTCAACATCGTGAAGTCCATCAACGTTTATCCAAGTAATTGATGGCTTATTTTTATATTTAAAGCAATCCTCGATTGACTTAACCTCTTTTTCGTTGAGTGTTTGTTTATCATAATCCATAACAGTTATTCTAATTTCTTCTGCTAATCTTTCTCCGGTATGTATTACAGATCCTGGAGGAAGACCAAATTTACTGGATCTTTTTTTTATTAACCTTCCCATACTAATATTTCCCTCATTTTATATTATATATCTTTCTTATTGGCCAGGATATTTCGATTTTTTCTTTATCAAAACGTTCCTTTAAAGCTTTTATAAATTCGTTTCTAACAAAATATTTTGCTATAGGTTCTTCTACTCTTAAAATTGTAATAAAATTGATATTTGAATCACCAAATTCTCTATACCTGAAAATCGGCTCAAAATCTTTCGTAGCACCTTTAACTTTTAACTGTATTTCTTTAGCAACTTCAATGCAAATTTTCTCTACCCTTTCTAAATCTGATTCGTATGCTACACCACAAGGTACCCATATAGAAAAATCTTGCTTAGGCATTGAATAATTTATAATATTGCTCTCAGCAAGTTTTCCATTAGGAATTATGAGGAGATTGTCTGTTAGCATTTTTATTCTAGTTGATCTCCAACCAATATCTTCTACGATACCATATGTATCTTTATCTAATTCAATATAATCTCCAACTCTAATGGGTTTATCTGATAATATATGAACTCCAGCAAAAAAATTAGTAAGAGTGCTTTGAAGTGCCAATCCAATGGCAAGTGCGCCTAAACCAACTCCTGCAATCAAAGGTGTTATGTCTATATTAAAATAAGCTAAAATAATAGCAATTGCGATCATAAATATAATCACTGATAACGCCTTATTTAACAATCCAGGTGTTCTTTCAAAACCTTTTGTAACTTTTAAATATCCTAGCATTATAATGGTAATAATATTTGAAACCAACAAAGCAAAAAGCAAAATAACAACTACAAACAAACCTCCATCAATCCATTGATTATACTCACTAACTATTGTAAGAGATTTTAAAGCAGCATAAATGCCTATAAAAAATATTATTAAAAGAAATGGTTTTGTTAATCTTTTAAGGATAAATTCACCATATCTTTTTTTACCACCAACGATTTTTCTAACAATAAATTTTAAAATAATATAAGATAAAGTAACAAAAATAATAGTACCTATAAATATTAGAAGAGATCGTATATATTCATTATTGATTAAATTATCAATCATCTCCATATTTTTCCTCACCTTAGATGTATAATGAAATAATAATTCTAAATAAATAGTTGCTGTATAGAATTTGCTTCAATTACAATTTAAGTTGAATCAAATAATTAAATTTATTAGCTACATGGTATAATCTATTTTATATTCACCTGGATCTCCTTCAGAAAATACAAAACCTTTTTCTCTGCATAGAGAAATCATAGGTGTGTTGTCTTTTAATACAATTCCATAGATTCTATTAAGTTTTTTATCTTTACCAATTTCAAAAGTGTAATCAAGAAGTTCAGAACCAAGGCCTATCCTATGCCATTTATCACTAACAACTAAAGCAAATTCTGCTTCATCCTCACTGCCTGGTGTCATGATAATTCTTGTTACTCCAATCAATCTACGCTTTCCCTTTTCAGTAATTTCAGCAACTATGCCAATTTCTCTGTCATAATCAATATTACAAAATCTTGTCCGGTATTCATGGGGGGTATCTTTAATTAGTCTAAAAAATCTATAGCGTACTGTTTCTTGAGAAAAACTATCAAACATTTCCTGCCACAAAAATTCGTCTTCAGGTTTAATCGGTCTTAACAATACCTCAGTGCCATCTTTTAATTTAATCTTTTTTACGTATTTGCTAGGATATGTACCTATTATTAAATGAGGTTTATTTCTTGGATGCTTATCAATTACAATTCTTGCATCAACTGCAAGTAAATCTTCCCCTGATGCAATTAGTGGATTTATATCAACTTCTTGGATTTCAGGATGATCAATAATCATTTGAGAAAAATTGATTAAAGTTTCCTCGACTTTATTGATATTTACTGGTGGAATATTCCTAAATCCTTTCAGTAATGAATATGCTTTAGTTTTTTCAATAATTCTTTGAGCTAAAACCTGATTTAGAGGAGGAAATCCAATTGCTTTATCTTTGAACAGTTCTGTGTATATTCCCCCCATACCAAATAAAATTACTGAACCAAAAATGGGATCTTTCTTTGAGCCAATAATTAATTCTGTGCCTTTGTTCTTAACCATTTTTTGTATTGTGACACCATTAATATTTGCATTTGGAACAGATTTTTTTACATTTTTTATCATTTCTTTAAACGATAATTTAAGGTCTTCTTCACATTGAATATCAAGAATCACACCCCCATTGTCACTTTTATGTGATATGTCTTCAGAATGTATTTTCATTACAACGGGATATCCAATTTTTTTTGCAGTTTTTGCAGCATCATATTCATTTTTAGCAAATATTGGTTTAGTAGTCTGAATTCTATATTTTTCAATAAATTCTTTTGATTCGATTTCATTTAGTAAATCTCTTTTTTCTCCAAGAACCTTGGTAATAATATTTTTTAACTTTTCTTTATCAGATGGTAATTGAATAACATCAAGTTCTTCAGGCGTTTCATATAAGAGTTCAAGATTACGAGCATAATGATACAAATACATATAAGATTCAACCGCCTCTTCTGGATTGGGATAAGCAGGGACATTATTTCTATTTAAAACCTGTCTAGCATGATAAACACTCTCTTCACCTGGAAAGGAAACCATGATAGGTTTAACAGATTTTTTTGAGATATAAATAAGACGATCAGCTAATTTTCGTGGGTCTGCTACCACCTGGGGAACACATATTGTAAGCAAGCCATCAACATTTTTATCCTCTAAACAAACTTCAATTGTACGTTGATATACATCTTCGTTTGAATCACCTATGATATCAACGGGATTGCCTTTGCTCCAGTGAGTTGGAAGAAACTCATTTAACTTTTCCATGGTTTCTTTAGATAATTTTGCAATTTTTCCACCTTGTTCTATTACTGCATCAGTTGCAAGAACACCTGGTCCTCCTGCATTAGTGACTATTACGATGTTAGGTCCTGTTGGCCTTGGTTGTTTTGCCAAAATCGATGAACAATTAAACAAATCTGTTATGTGTTTAACACGAACGATGCCTGCGCGTTTGAACGCTGCATCATATATTGAGTCTTCGCCAGCCATAGCTCCTGTGTGTGAAGAAGCAGCTTTTGCACCTTCTTTAAAACGACCAGATTTTATTACAATAATAGGTTTGGTTCTTGCAAAACTACGCGCAGCACTCATGAATTTTCTTGCATTAGTTATTGATTCTACGTAAAGAACGATACTTCTTGTATGTATGTCCATTCCAAAATAATCTATAAGATCTCCGAAATCGATATCTAACATAGAACCAACTGATACAAAACTACTAAATCCTACATTTGAGGCAGCTGCCCAATCTAAAATGGCTCCACATATCGCGCCACTTTGAGAAAATAATGCAATATTTCCCTTGAGCGGCATAGAACGGGCAAAAGTAGCATTAAGATTTAAAAATGGGAGAATGAATCCTACACAGTTTGGACCAATTATTCTTAAATTATACTTTTTTCTAATATTTAAAAGAATTTGTTCTAATTCTATTCCTTTTTTGCCTATCTCTTTAAATCCTGCCGAAATAATAACAATACCTTTAATTCCCTTTTTTCCACATTGTTCAACAACATCTGGTACTATCTTGGATGGTGTTGCAATTATTGCAAGATCTGCAATCTTTGGAATATCTTGAACATTTTTATAAGCTTGAACACCCTGTATACTTTCATTGCTAGGATGAACAGGGAATACAACACCTTCATATCCACTACCAATAAGATTTCGAAATATATTATAACCTGGTGTACCAAGCTTATTGCTTGCTCCAATTACTGCTATACTTTTTGGCTTAAAAACTCTATCAAGATTTTCAACGCTCATAATTGGGCCCCCGAATCAACTAACCATTTATCTTTTTTTTGAAGAAAATTTTTTTAAAATTATTAATTTTTTATCATTTATCTATAAAAAGTTGTAAATAATTATAATTAAGATAATTTTTACAAAAAGTGAAAATCAATTTTAAAAAATGAATTTAAAATAATTTTCTATTATATCCACTTTGTAATCTATTCTGAATATTGTTGAATTTCTAATTTAAATATTATACATTTTTTAATACTAAAAAGTGTATTTAAATCTAATAAAATATTTTTCAAAATTGCGTAATATTTTTCAAAATAATTTAAATTTATATTAAAAATTATTTCTCTAATAAACCAAAGCTATAAAGTTGATATCAGATTTAATTCAATAAATTTTTTTTAATAGATTTATAATTTTGGAAAAATCATATATTAATTGAAATGAAATATAATTTTATTATTACGCTTGTTAGGCTAGTTATGTTAAATTAAAAAAAGAGAAAGAGTTTGTTTTATTTTTATAGCAGATACCTCAGTATTGGAAATGCGTTTGGGAAGTGTTCAAACAACCAATTTAATATTGAAAAATGGTAGTCAAATGGTTTGTTTTTTGGTGTGGCGAGTTTTACATCGATTTTACAAAAATCAGTTGAATCATCTGTATTAATCACCTTTATATCACCAGTAAAGTTCTTATTCTTTTCACTAGGTGCAATAACAGTAACTGTTACTGTAGTCCAACTTCCATCAGCAAGACCCGTTCCACTTGCAGGACTAAAAGACCAAGTCCCCCATGTGGGAAGAGAACTTATTTCCACTGCCCAATTAAGTAGTGAACCTGGATCCCCACCGTTTCCTACTTGAAACGTACCTGTAACTGTATCTCCGGGTTTTACATCTGTCCAACTAAGACTTCCATCACATATTAAATCAGGTATTGGTTCTTCTTCTTCACCTGTAATTACAAATGCAAAGTCAATAGGTTCATCTGGATTGATAGGGTCCCATAATGATATCCAATTACCAGGGACACCAAAAACAGCGTTGTCATTCCAATGATCTAGTGTTGTCTTCCAACCAATTGCTGGAAATGGGAAATCAAAATAGGGCATTTCAATTACTAACCAATAAATAACTCCTTCTTCTTGTATCCATGGATCTTCAATATCTACAATATTTATTTGCCAATACATATTATGATCATTGGGTATCCACTCACCGCTAGGATGCCACCAACCCTGATTACCATCCCATGGTCCATTTATTATAAATTCATCCATTGTAAATTGTCTAAACCATAATTCTTCTAATGGTTTAGAAGGTGGACCAGGATCATCTGACCAAATACTTACCTTAATCCATTCAATTTCTTGCTCCATGTCTTGTGCCCAAGAGTACCAAAAGTGTATGTCGGTTACGGGTCCTGATTCACTACACTTCCAGTCATCACCTAATCTCCAATCATGGAAATCTACATCCCATCCATTAGGATCAGGTAGTTGAGGGAAATGCATTTTATGACCGTCTCCTTCATACCAATCAGCACTTACTGTTCCTACTGTAAATATCAACAGCATACACACTAACATTCCAAATATTTTCTTATTCATATTTTTTCTCCCTATAAGTGTAAAAAATGTAATATTATATTTGGTTATAAATTTAACTACTATTTAATGCAACAATTGTATTAAAATTACAAAAAAAACAAAAAAGATATTTAATTAGCCACCAGGATTAACTTTTATAAAAAATAAAAATACAAATCCACTTTGTTCCCTTATATCTGAATATTCTTGGAAATCAACTGAAACTTTGATTGTTATTGCTCCAAAACCCAGAATTGGATTTGAATTAATAGTGGTTTCTTCGCTCCCAGGAATATTTGAAATAATACCATTAGTCTCTTTTCCAATAAATATTGAGCCACCGTTGAGAATTATCTCCCAATTTACATTGTTTATTTCAGAAAAATCATTATTCTTAATTGTCGATTTAACTTTAAATAATCCACCTGAGATTAGTTTTATCTCTAACAGCTGTTCTAAAATGTGAATGTTAATAGGATCTGACCATTCACTTAAAGTGGAATAAACGTCTTTTGCCCGTACTTTAACATCATAATAACCAACTTCAGTCCATTCGTGAGAGGCGCTAACTTCAGAACCCGATGTATATGGACCAATCCATCCACTATTGGTACCGTCTCCCCAGTTGAATAAATAGAAAACATCGTCCCCATCTATATCAGTAGTACTTGCATTAAATGTATATCCCTGGCCCAATCCTCCTGTGTCTGGTCCCAAGAGGGTAGGTTTCTCAGGTGGATTACTCAGAATTGGACCTCCTATAGGAACAACGGATAATGGAACTAGATTGGTTTGTGAGGAGATATCTAATGCAGAGCGCAAACCATCTTCATCTGATATGCTATAAATAATATTAGCTCCAAGATTTAAAGCTGTTGCCTCCAATAGTATATTGTGTGATATTGCACCAATTTCATAATACCAAAATCCTTGATATTGAGATTGTCCAACATTGGTATCAAGAAATGGAATTATAATCCAAGAGGCTGTAGTAATCAAGATATCTCCATTCTCTATAGAATCCCTAATTTCCTCTCGTTTATCCCCCTGGGTAATTTCTGCAATAGAGTGATCACTCGGTGAATATTGATATACGCCACTATGATTTGCAGCAAAGATTTGGTAAGGGTATATCCCTATAGCACTTGGAAGTGTTCTATGTCTTTTATTGTTAATATTATCAAATAAATAAGAATAACCATAAGAACTCCAAATTAATTGTGATTGTTCAACTATCGACAGCGGAATATCATCCCATTCCTCTGCAATAATTCTATTATTGATAGCACCCTCAAGACTCATTGTATTATTTATTATTGAAGGGAGGTTGGATTCCGGTAGTGGATCATATGTAAAGTCATATGGAACTGAGGGATGTCCAAGCGGCATTATTATCGCAGGTATTTCATTAGAAGGGATTCCTAATTCATATAGATCTTCAACATACATTCCAGTAGTAACAGTACCTAAATCTAAAGCATTGGCATCCAAATAGATATTTTGACATACCATACCCACTTCAGACATTCCTCTCATTTCATTTTCTGCAATATTCTCATTCCATACTAAACCAAATTTAATTGGAGAATTATATTGACCAAGATGTAAATAATTACCTTCTATAAACAGTGAGAGAGAATGGTTTTCAGGAATATATTTATAGGTTGCATCACTACGAATAACGTAAATTGTTGTTGAATATGTATTATCTGGGCTATAAATGGATCTAGTTCCATTTTCAGTGAAACCATAAGCCGCCCACAATATTGTTGATAATTCTTCATCAGATACTGATTCTCCGGTAAATGTTCTTACTGACATCCGCCGGCAAATTGACTCCTCGATTAACATATCTACAGATATTGGATTGGGGAGTGGGTAGTAACTCATACTAATATCGTTGATTATTTTTTTATTTAATTCACCTATAACAGGTGCAATGGACATAGTAATTATTGTTATACCTACAAAAAAATACAATATCTTTTTCAAAATTCATTCCTCCGAAATAACAATATTTTCTAAATAAAAGAATATTATAATATAATATAAATTTAACTATTGTTAACTAATATTTTTAGTAATATGTTTTATATAATCAATTTTGAATCTATTAAAAATATTTAGCTTTTTTTGGGTCAAAGTCCCAACACACTTTTTTAAACAAATGTTATATTCAATAGAGGAAAAATACCTCAAAGTAGCTGCGGGGGATAATTTGTGCCAATTACTCAAGCCCATCATAAAAATCAAGTCATATTAATTGATTTAATCATTTAATAATAATATTATTTACTATGAATGGTCAAGGATTAACACGGTATTACAAATTTTAACCACTCCTTATTTAAAAAAGTAACTTACTCAAGAGAAAAGATTAAATGAAAACAGAGTTTGGCATTAGATTTCTATTGTATAATCAATACCATTGTCTGTGAAATCAACAGCGAGGATATTGGATCCAAAGAATCTCATAAGTAAGTTGGATAGGTTTTCTGATATAAAACGAACACCAGCTAAAGCAGAGGGGTTATTCAATGTTTCTCCGGGTTCTGGGTCACCGATAACATCTTTTGGGATGGCAAATGTTATCTTATTTTCATCTTTATTAATTGTATAGAAATCTTCGACTGGAATGTAAGTGTTTTCATCTATCTGAATGCCTGAGTATGTATCTTCACCACGAACAGTAATAATAACTGCTGCATATTGTGTATTGTTATAATACCAAAATACACTATAAAAAGCCATCTTATTTGGAGGTTTATAACTTTTTACTTTCATTGTTATATAAAGAAGGTCTGGTTCATTAGAATCCTCATGAAACCATGTCGATATTATGTCAAAGTGTTTGAATAATTTTCCTAGTATTGGCAGCCGGTAAATTCCAAATAACAGGACATCCTTCTCGGGGTCTTCTATTTCTGGATTTTCTTCATCTCCAGCAGAAACTACAAATGACAATATTGGTAGTGTCAGCATAATACATATTATTAAACTTGAGATTTTTTTCATAATGGTTTTCCTCCTTGAATTTAATATTGTATCACATAATCAGGTCCTGATTCCATTTCATCTATTGCAAAACGTATTTGGAATAGTGAATTCAACTTTTTTGTCATGAAAATCGATTGAGCTTTCGGTTTTTTAAGAATATCTCCTGGTTTCAATTCTAAATCACTTTTGGTTATAGTCCAAGTAAAAACACCATTAATTTCATCAATTTCAACAGATGTATTCCAAATTTTATGTTCCGTTCCATCTGATTCATAATATGCAGAATAATCAAGAATTGTTTCACTGCTATTAAGTGTATGCATACCAGTACAATACATAAGACCATTAAAATCCCAAATTATGTTATAAATAGAACGTAAATTGGTAAATTTGACTTCGTCGATATTCATTTTCATATAAAGAAATTCAGTGGCTTCGGCATCTTCATAAATCGAAAATGATAGCAAATCCATATGATTGAAAATTCTATTGATAATGGGGCCTTTTAGACCAAAAATTGACCTTACATCGTCTTCATCATCAATAACTTTATATTCATCGAAAATTACAGATTTTTCTGTAGACGTGTTTTGTATATATGATGCACCAGCTCCAATTCCACTAAGAATCAAAATTCCGATTGACATAACAGACATTATTTTTATCATATTTTTTCACCTTAGATAGTAAATATTATTAAGAAAATAATACTTTAGATTAAAAATTTAAACAAAATGAGTAATATTGTTATTCAATGTTTATATTGTTCAAACAATTGTTTTTAATATATACGAAATATGCAATTTGATTATATTCATTATAAGAATAAAAATAGATCAAGATTCCAAATTTTATAAATCCTTTGGATTCTTCGGCTTTGCAAAATAAACAGTAATATTATCTTACTATTACCAGTTTTGTACTATAATTATTTTCCATAGGTAACAAAGCATAAATCCTCATTAAAACAGTTATTCCAATTTTCACCATAATCCATTGAATATAATATATATCCATTTGGATAAACATCCTCATAATTACAAGCCCATAAATTACGTTGTTGTCCTTGCCAGAAGAAATCAGTTTTACAGACAATGTAATAAGTCTCATTTATATCTACATATACGTCTGGAAAATCAAACAAAGCCCAATTATAGACACCTTTTGAAAGATCGTTTATCGTTGGTGGGACTGAAATGCGAGCTTCTGCTAGACTTTCTTCATCATCAATGTTCTTTTTTATGTATAAGTATACAGGATCTTTTGCTCTTGAAAATATAGGAACTGCCACTTTTGAAATGTAATTCATTTGAGGTTTAAAGGATTGTCCAACTCTAATATTATTACATACTGGATAGAAGCTGTAATATGATTCATTTAATTGTATCTGATCTATCTCTTTTTCATCAGTTATCATTATCACATCTTTATAAGGAAAAATATTTCTTGAACCATGAATATCTTCTGAATAAATATAAAAATTAAAAACCCCTTCTTCTTCCCATGAGTGGGACAAATTAATCATTTCATTGGATGGATGAAAATCAGAATATTCGAAGGTACCGTCGCCCCATTCAACATAATACCGAATTAGATCATTACCTGGATCTACTGCTTTTATTTTAAAATCATATGATTTTCCTATTTCACCAGTTGGTAGATTTGTAAATGATTCAGGAATTGAGGGAGGAAACTCAGATTGTGTAATTACTAACTCACCAGGATAATCATCAAATATTGTAGGGTAAGTTGGAAAGGCAGTGTATTTTGATGAATACTCAGTTGTCAAAGGAGCTGAATAATTGAAAGCTTCTTCAGCTGTACATAAATAATCATTGTTTACATCCGAGAATCCCTGAAAACCTTGTATGATAAAATCAATAAACCATGTTCCATCTACACCCTCATATTCTTCGCAAGGCATTAATATAACCCTGCCTGAATCTTTTAGATCCTCACAAAAGCTATAGGAAAATTGTTTAGTTTTTGTAAAAAAATTTTCGAAAATAGATGGTCTATTTAGGTTTTTTATAGGGGGATCATCAAATTCTCCTCCTTGACAAGCAAAAATAGAAACACAAATGCCTTTTGAATCCAATTTGCTCAATAAATTATTGAATTTATCATCAGATATCGAGCTTATATAAAGCCCCAAAAGACTTAGAAGAAGTGAATGACTTGAAGTCAATTTGCTAGTCCAATATGTGCTGAGCCATCCATCATATCTATCATCTTCATCAAACGGGGGAAAAAGCTCAAGGCTTATCGCTCCATGGCCTCCATAAAAAATAAAACAAACGTCATCTTCATCATCATTTTTTTCAAGCCATTTAAATCCATTAATTATGTTTTTTCGTGTAGCATCTTTACCATTTATTATTTTGATATGATCATCTTGCCAAAAATCAGATAAAATCAAAGTATTGTATAGACGCTCCACAATAAGTTTATTTTCTATAAAACTATCTTCCGGATAATCATAATATTCGTTAACACCAATAAGAAGCCCCCAATATTCTGTATCTTCATTAGATGTTATAACATTTGAATTTATTTTTGTCGTAGAATTTGATATTGCTGTTGTTACAAATCCTGTTAAAACTAAATTAATAATTACTATCAATTGAAACATCCTTTTCATAAATTCAACCTCCAATTAATACTCTGATAAATTTTATGTTTTTAATAATTAAAAAATTTATTAATTTAATTTAGTACAAAATAAAAAAAAAGACAAAAAAAAGATAGTTATGTACAAATTGGATTTATAATATATGTGATTGTAATATCAATGATTTTTAAAACCTTAATTATTGTGAAAAACACCTATTTATTGCACTCTGCAAGAATCCTTTATAAAATAACCTTCAAATTTTGTATAATCCTATATTTTCCAAATCATATTTATCTTTTTGTTCAAATTCTTATAAGTAACAACTATATAACCAATTGACTAGTTTGAAATTATGAAACAAGTAAAATATTGCATGTCTGAAAGCAAGACAAATAAATGGTTGAAAGATAATTCGGAAAAGAAAGTAGTAGATATTCAGATGAGTGCAGGTGGTTTTGCAATTATTTATGAAGATCATTCTCTTTGATTAATTATTGTGCAAAATGGGTATTTATTGAGCAAAACACTAATCTTATTTAGTTTAAATGATTAATTTTTTACGTTTTTCTCATTTATTCTAATAAAAATTTAAGTAATAAAAATTAGATGTAACTTTTTAACATGAAGAATTTACCACATAATAATATTAAGAAGATTTTGATTTTTACTGTTTTTCTTATAATCGTTGTTAGATTATCAGGTTGTATTAATATTTCAAATTTAGACAATGCCGAAGATATAGAAGATAAAGATATTTTAATAATAGCTTTTTTTGAAAATAGTTCAATTTATCCATATGGGGTGAATGCCGAAAATCAACTCACAATAATACCTAATATTTTTAATGGCTTAGTTGAATATGACAAGAATTTTAAAATAATTCCCGCTCTTTCTGAATCATGGTATAATCCAAATAATCTTACATGGAGATTTAATTTAAGAAAGGATGTAAAATTTCATAATGGTTATAATTTTACAGCCGAAGATGTGAAATTCAGTATTGATGAAATATTTAGTAGTTACAGTTCTTTTATAGATGAAGTTGTTATAATTGATAACTCAACAATTGAGATAAAAACTATATTACCATATCCAACTTTACTTTCAAAATTCGCTAAAAGTTTTTTTGTTTTTTCGAAAAAATATATTGAAGAAACAGAGAGTGATTGGCCAATTGGTACTGGTGCATATAAATTAGTTGAATATGTAGAATACAATTATTCTAAACTAGAAAGTTTTGATGAATATTGGGGGAATAAACCATACATTAAAACTGTTATTTTTAAACTAATAAAAGATGACGAAGAAAGGATAAAACAACTTGTGTCTGGTTCAGTTGATATTGCTGAATATAATGTAAATGAGTCAATTAATGAAATATTAAAAAATAACAATATTAAAATGGTAAAATTTGCACCTCTATCAACCTACATAATTGGATTTGATCTTAGAGAAAACAATAGTTATGGTTTTGCCGATAGTAAAAACCCAACTTCTGATTTAAGAGTTAGAAAAGCATTTTATCATGCAATTGACATAGAACCTTTAATTAATGGGCCTTTTCAAGGTTTAGCAACACCTGCTACTCAATATATCTCATCTTATATTTTTGGATATAATCCAGAAATAGAAAGACTACAATATAATGTTGAACAGGCAAGGGATCTATTAATTGAAGCAGGTTATGAAGATGGTTTTGAAATTGAAATGGATTGCATAACAGAGATGTATGATTATAATAAAGATAATTGTAGATTAATAGCTGAGCAATTATCAGAGATTGGAATTAATATCAGTCTCAATGAATTGTCTAAAGAAGAGTTTAATAAAAAAGTAGTTATTGAAAAAAATACATCACTTTGGCTTGTAGGATGGGGGATTCTATCTCCTGATGGTGGAGTAGCTTATGATTATTTTATTAGAACCGAGGGAGAGAATTATTTAGGTTATTTAAATAGTGGACATTATTCAAACTCAACAGTGGACATATTAGGAGAAAAAGCATCTTTTGAGATGGATACTAGATTAAGACAAAATTATTTAAAAGAAGGATTTAAAATAGCTGTTGTTGATGATGTAACAATTATCCCACTTTTTTCACAAGAATTATTTGTATTTGCTTCTAAAAATGTAGAGATTGAACCTAGAGCAGATTTAAAGTTTTATGTGAATAAGATACAGTTTAAATAAGGTAAAATTTCTGTCGAATTTAAACCAATCATAGATTTTATGTTGTTTTCCATTTATCTAAGTTAGCAATACAAATCGCCATATAAATAATGCTAAAAGCAAGAAAACTAATGAAAGCTGGGTGTATTAATATGGAGAAAATAATTCCCATTGGTAAATAACTTATCCCTATAATAAAAAATAATCTATAATCAGGTTCTTTAAATGTTCCGTCTTTATTTTTTATCCAATATCCCAAGATCAATGCAATCCCAATCATAACAAATATTGAAATTACAAATATTGGAATAAATATCCTTTCAATCATTTAGATTAATCCTATTTTTTCTTTAGTAAATTTAAGAACCTTTTTTATATCAACTCATATATTGTAATTATTCGTACAGATTTATATTTTACAATAATTTTAAATTGCTCTACTTAGCCTTATTTTTATAAGATATGAAATATTAAAAACAACTGATAATCCCATAAATAAACCTTGAAAAAAATCAGTTAGTCTTGTTTCATCAAAAGAATATTTAAATATTATTGCAAAAAAAATACACATTAACCCAGCTAATAATAATCCTTCTTTTTTGTCTTTCATTAATTTAAAATTGTAAATTCGTTTATTTAAAACTTATTTTTAAAAAATTGTACAAAAATAAAAAAAACAAACAAAATAATTAATGTTTCAATAGGTTGAATCAATATTGCAAAATTAATGATACTAACGGTTCAAAGCCCCAACATGTTAATTATAACAAATGTTACAGTTAACATGGGGAAATAATTACTCTTAAGCCGCTGGGGGGAATTGAACCCCCGACCTATTCCTTACCAAGGAATCGCTATACCTCTAAGCCACAGCGGCAAATTTTGCGTTTTGAATGCAAAACAGGTTTATTTTATTTTTGTGACCCTAGATTATCTTTACATATTGACATTCTGTCACGATAGCTATTTATAGTAATAGTGTCACACATTATCACAACAACAGATAGGATGGAATAAGATGGAAGGTTGTAAAAAAATAATGGATGAAGAAAAAAATTATTCATCCAACAAAAGGGATAATGCTCCAAAGGATGATTTGGATTTTAAACTTTGGAAATCAGAATTAAATTCAGAGTTACTTTCATTTTGGAAATCAATGGTTGAAGGAAGTCAAGATTAAAATATCGAATAGGACGTGAATTTTAATGGCATTTGAACAGTTATCATCTATAGGTAGTCTTATATCTCTTGATTCTCTTGCAATAACTGATACTTCATTTATTGTATCATTAGTCTATTTTGCCATATCTATAGTACTATACTCTGTTATTATTTGGCATTTTTATCGTTTTATTGCAAAAAGAGATTGTTTTAAAATTAAATCTATTAAACATGAAAAGACTGTTGGTTTTTTAAAATATTTTTTTGCATTTCCAATTGTGGCATCTCTTTTCTTTTTAGGATTCTCTCTTATGATGCTAGCATTAACTCGAAATTACGAGGTACCAGAAATATTGTCAGTATCGTTTGTTTTAATAACGGCTATTAGGATAGTTGCTTATTACAGTGAAGATTTATCAAAAGATGTTGCAAAGATGTTGCCATTTGCTTTACTAGGTTTATTCCTTGTAGATTCATCCTATTTCAATATGGAAGAGATAATGGTAAAAATTGCTTCTATACCCGAATTTCTCGCAACTGCAATACAGTTCATTTTGTTAATTATTATAACCGAGTGGATTTTACGTTTATCCTTAAGAGCTAGTAGAATAATTTTAAAAAACCATCGCAAAACAGGTACAGTTGTGCTAAATAAGACTACAAGTTAATACTATCTTTTATTTTATTATTTTTCTATCTATTTTTTATAAATGAGTTAAACAGGAATATTTTTTAAAAACCTCTTTATTGTAAGACCAAATGAAAAATAACAAATCAATAGATTTGCCTGATGTACAGTCAAAATTATCACCTTCAAAATTTAAGATTACACGTGTGGGTGTAACTGGTGTTAAAAAGTTAGTTCATATTAAAAGACCAAATAGAGAAAATACAGTCCCATTGGTCGTAACTATGGAACTTTTTGTTGACTTACCTGCAACACAAAAAGGTAGTCATATGTCACGCAATCTAGAACTTGTATCTGAAATTTTAGATATGAATCTAACAACCCCGGTTACTGACTTGGAAACATTCTGTGCAAAAACTGCTGAATTATTATTGGAGAGACATGATTATGCAACCTTTTCAGAGGTAAAAGCAGAGGCAGATTATTTTAAGGATGTAAATTATCCAAATGGGAAAAAAGGTTCTGAACCTTACAAACTAGTAGCAGAAGCACGAGTAACAAGCAATAGTGAATCTAAGAAGCTAATTGGAGTAAAAGTTATGGGTATGACAGCTTGTCCTTGTGCTATGGAATTAGTTAGAAAACTGGATGGCCGGAAAAAAGACGAAGCAGTTCCAACCCATAATCAAAGAAATATTGGTACCCTTATGATTGAGGTTCCTCATAATATTAAATCTGTTGATGCAGATGATTTGATAGATATTGTTGAAAATTCATTTAGTTCTCCAACCTATAGTATACTTAAAAGAAAAGAAGAAGGGGAACTTGTATTAAATGCACATAGAAAACCAAAATTTGTGGAAGATGTAGTACGAGATATGTTAAGTTATATTCTAAAAAATTATAAAAAACTTCCAGATGATGTAATTGTTATAGCTAGAAGTGAAAGTGAGGAATCAATACACAAACACAATGCATTTGCTGAAAGAGTAACAACGTTAGGTGAATTAAGAAAATAGAATATTTATTTTCTAAGATAAATTCCACTTAAAAAACCTTTAAAAACATCCTTTTAATTACCCACTCTCATGGCTAAATATCATATTGCTTGTCTTCCTGGAGATGGTGTCGGAAACGATGTGATGGAAGCAGCAAAAATAATATTAGATAGGGTAAATCTTGATGCTGAATATACATATGGAGATATTGGTTGGGAATTTTGGAAAACAGAGGGAAATCCCCTCCCTAATCGAACAATTGAATTATTAAAAAATACTGACTGTTGTTTATTTGGTGCTATTACCTCAAAACCTAATGAGGATGCTCAAAAGGAGTTAGTACCTGAGCTAAGAAATAAGGGTATAACCTATTCAAGTGCAATTGTTCGACTACGCCAAGAATTAAATTTGCATACAAATCTAAGACCCTGTAAAGCCTTTCCTGGAAATCCATTAAATTACAGAGATGATATTGATTTAGTGGTTTTCAGAGAAAATACGGAAGGATTGTATGCTGGTGTAGAATTTAGACCGCCTTCAGAAGAAGTATTCAACGCACTATTAACTCATAAAAAAATGGCAAGATTTAAAAACGTTCCACTTGAAGACTTAGCAATTTCGTGCAGGATTTTTACCAAAAAAGGTTGTAGAAATATTGTTAGACAGGCTTTTGAATATGCAAAAACTCATAATCGTAAATCAGTAACCCTTATTGAGAAGCCTAATGTAATTCGTGAAACTAGTGGAATGATGGTTCAGGAGGCTCGACAAATTGCAAAGGAATATCCTGAAATAGAATTTTGGGAGACAAATGTAGATGCAATGTGTATGTGGTTGGTAAAAAATCCACAGGATTATGATGTTTTAGTTTCATCTAACATGTTTGGCGATATTATCTCAGATCTTGCAGCTCAAATTGTAGGTGGTTTAGGTTTTGCTGCTAGTGGAAATATTGGAGACAACTATGCAGTATTTGAACCTACGCATGGTTCAGCTCCAAAATATGCTGGACAGTATAAGGTTAATCCCATTGCTATGATTCGTTCTGTTGAGCTAATGTTAGATTGGCTAGGTGAAAAAAATAGTGCAATAAAATTAGAAGAAGCAATTGCAACAGTGATTAAAGATAAAAAGGTAGTTACATACGATCTTGGTGGAAGTAATACTACTTTACAAATGGCCGAGGAAGTTGCAAAAAAATATGAAGAATATTAGGTTAGATATTTTTAATATTTTAACCTAATAAATATAAAAAAATAAAAAAAAAAGATGAGATTTTTTTGATTGAGTAAACCTACTTTTTTTAAGCGATTTCTAAACCGCCCATGTATAATCCGAATACATAGGTAAACATACCTAATCCGACTTCATACATGCGTCCCATATACGCTGAATCTCTGAATGTGACATGATTAAATGTCACCCAACCCCATGACCTTTCAGTTGGGGTAATTTCAATGTATAGCAATCTTATTGCTAATCCATGATTTACATTACCGAAACGGTTGCAGCGGAACAATAATCCCTTTAGAAATACTCGTCCAATGTCTAGTTCTGGTTGTATTTCTGGTTCGTCATTAACTCCTGCTGCAAGGGGCACAGTAGCCAACATCAGCGTGCAGACAAGTAGGCCAATTATTTTCTTTTTCATAACCTTCATGATTTTTCCCCAATTGACTAATATATCATTGACTATATAAATGTTTTGTTAATTTAAACAAAATTTTGATGCAAATTAAGTTCCAATTGTTTAATTTTCACTTTAGAAACTCTATAAATTTCATTAGAAATATCAACCAAAAGTTGTAAATAATCTTCATCGCAAAATAAAAATCCATCCTTGCCAACAGGAGAGTCAAGACGTTCTGTGCTACATATTTCCACTATGTATTTTCTCTTTGAAGATTTCAATCCCGAGTGTTTAAAACCACTCGCAATTGAAATTTTTAATAATTTATCAGCGATATTAATATTAGCACATCCTATATGAACAACTGGGGATTGTGCAAGCAACCAGATTAATCCCTTTTCTGCTTTTTTTGATGCTTCTTTTATGTCATCTATATTGACAGTATCATGCCATTTTCCTAAAATTTTTGCTCTTCTCTTATCACCAATACGAGGAATTTCTAATAGTACGGTGCGACCTTCACAACTACTTGTGGTATAAAATTCCTTAATATTGTTTAATATATTTAATATTGATATTATATTATTATCAGTTTTTTCCTCACGAACAGCCTTGTTCAAAGATTTTAGAGCTTTTTCTTTAGCAGTTAAAAATTCTTTTTCATTCATATTTTTATATCCCGATTAATTTATAATGCAGTTAATTTCTTATTTATTATAATGTTTCTTTTTTTGATTTCTTTAAAAAATGGTTTGCAGGGAACAATCTCGTGAGGACAGTATACACCATGATTCGATATCTGTTTGTTTTCAATCAGTTGTGCAATAATTGAAGTTGGATAGGCAGTTGTACGCATCATCGCAGTAATGTTACTTTTATGATCATAATGGTCAATCATTGTGTATTCTAACCTTTTCTTTTCGCCCTTTATTGTACCTTCACTTGATACTTTTAATAGAACTACATCTTCTTCGTTATTTGGAAGATTTTTTAAAAGCAGAGATGAAAACACATCTCTTGGAATAATCTTCTTTTTTCCTATGATTATCGGTTTTTCATCTGCAAGACCTAAAGAAAGTAAATTCTTAAATGATTTACAATGATCGGGATATCTTATTGTTTTATAATCAAGATAGTCAATTTTATTTTTGTATACATGAGGCAGATTGGAAGATCCACCTGAAGTTAGAAAAGCTTCCATTTTTTCATAAGGTGAGGAAAATGATATTGGCTCAATCTCGGTCATTGATTCTTTTTCAATTATTTTTCCATGATCTAATATTATTGATTTTTCTACATATTCATTGATTAAACCATTTGGTGAAAATACTATTTGATAATTAAGAGGCGGTTTAGGATTAATTGGTAATCCACCTACTCTAATCTTTACATAATCTATTTTTTCCATGGTTTGTACAATATCTCTAGTTAAAATTGAAGTCAATCCTGGGGCCAACCCACAATCTGGAATAATAGTAACATTTTTTTTCTTTGCTTCAGCTGAGAGAGCAAGCTGATTTTTTACAATTTCGTTATTTCCACCAAGATCTAGAAAGTTGGTTTTTGTTTCTATGGCTGTCTTTGTTAATTTTAAATTAAATTTGTAAGGGATGGCCGATATAATTATATCATTTTTATTAAAAATTTTTTTTATATTTTGAGTAATGTCTATTTTTAGAAATTTTATTTTATTGTTATCAATCCACTTACACGTTTTTAAAGTTGAATAATGCTTATCTGCTAATGTGATTGTTTCAAATTTTGAATATTTGACTAAATCATAAACTATTGCTCGTCCCATCATTCCTGCGCCTAAAATGAGTATGTTCATTGATTTTATCCCCAATTTTGTTTTGGTATAATCTCAAAGCAATTATTAAATCTCTTTGCGATATCAAATTTAAAATTAATTGTTTCCAGTTGTAAACAATTTAACTTATGTTTAAATGAATAAAATCTAAGATATAATTTTACATAGCATCATATTAAATCAAATTTAGTTTGGACATAAACCTTTATATATTTGATTTACTATAGTTATTAAAATAGAACAATTAATTAGGGGAAATATGAAGATGAGACAAAAAATTGTATATAGTTTAGTGTTTATGCTAATATTTTCAGCAACAGTTGGAGCTATGGCTTCCTCAAATGATTTTTATCAGCAAAAAGCTGAACCTGCTGGTGAAAGAGATTATACTCATAATATACTTGCAGAATTTGGAACTGCTACAACTTGTGTGCCATGTAAATATGCACATCAAGCCCTAAAAATTCTCTTTGCAAACAAAGGAGAATGGAATAAACCATTTTTTTACGTAACATTGGTCCGTAATAAAAACCAACATGCTCTTGCTCGAACTCTCGAGTTAAATTTAGAGCAAGAACCTTCTGTTTGGTGGGATGGTGCTTTTAGATTGGATGCAGGAGCAGCTAGTTTAGAACATGCTATTTCAAGATATAATATAAGTTTACCCGCTTGTGGGAGTAGAGATGTTGAGGATATTGATATATCTCTTGATATTGAATGGCTTAGTGCTGTAAACCCTGATCCTGAAGATGGTGCAACTGGTGTTCATTATGAACCTACTTTATTATGGAATTTAACTGCTTTTAACATTGATGTTGCAGTTGAAAATAATGAAGCATCTACTTATAATGGTAATCTACGTGTTTATGTAACTGAATCGAATTCTAGTTATTGGCTTGATAAATTTCATTTACCTTATACAATGGCTTTTTTAGACTATGCTTGGAATGAAGATATTTCAATTAGTGCTGGAGATACATGGGAAGATTCCATGGAGTGGGATGGATGCGATTATGACACCGGACTAACAGGCGAGGATTTAATAATTTTTGATGATGTCTGGCAAGATAATATAATGGTAGTTGCAACAGTTTTTAACGAAGATAATGATGACTACTCTGATGAAACAATAGGTGTTCGAGCCGGTACAAATACTTATCCAAAAACATATGATGTTTATTTTGAGAATACAACCCCGCCAACTATAAAAGCAGCTAGCAATTTGACAAGTGAATCTTTTACTGTTCAAGAGCTTCTTGAATGGAATACTACTTACTATTGGAAGGTTGTAACATGGGATAATCAGGATAATCCCGTAGAAAGTCCAATCTATGATTTTACTGTTCGGGATAATCATGCACCTAATACACCAAATAATCCTTTTCCACAAAATAATAATTCTGAAACACCAATATCAGCTAATCTATCATGGTTAGGTGGGGATCCAGATAATGACACAGTTTATTATGATGTATATTTTGGTGATACTTTTCCACCTATGAAGGTATCAGCTAATCAAACAGAGACATACTTCAATGATACTAATCTAAATTTTGATACATTATATCATTGGAAGATAGTTGCCTGGGATCGATTTGGATTTAAAACAGTTGGCCCTAACTGGACTTTTAGAACTGAGGATAATTATGCCCCAAATACTCCTGATAATCCAATTCCACCAGATGGAGAAGAAAAAGCTCCTGTTTCTATTAATTTAAGTTGGGAAGGTGGCGATCCAAACCTTGGGGACCTAGTTTGGTATGAAATATATTTAAACGAGAACGATCCAGACCCTAATTACCTTACAACAATTGGTCCTTATCCGGCATCAAAAACTGATATCACCTATGATCTGGAAGAAGATTTAGTATTATTTGAAACATACAATTGGAAAATAATTGCAAAAGATAAGACAGGTTTAACTTCACCAAGTGTTGTGTGGGAATTCACAACAGGTGAAAATGACCCGCCTGTTGTTTCAATTACGGGTCCGCAAAAAGTTAAAGAAAATGAATTGGCAGAGTTTACTTTTACAATTACTGATGAAGAGGAAGACAATGTATGGTTATATATAGACTGGGGCGACGGCACCAACACAACGTGGATGGGCCCATATAGTGAGTATCCAATTGCCATCAATCAAGAACATTCATGGACTCCTAGGGATACTTATACAATACAAGCTAGAGTAAAGGACACATTTCAACCCGGAGAAGGCGATTCTTTTGCTGTAACGGTTCCTATAATCAAGACATATAATTTAATCCTACTAAACTTTTTACAAAAAATAATACACCGATTCCCTGTACTAGATTATTTGCTATCATCTATAACTATTTTTTATAAAATTTTAGAAGTCTAGGCAAACCTAGACTTTTATTTCAATTTTTTAATATTTTATTAAAATAAGTCATATCATTATTTGTTGAATAATATATGTTCTCTTGATTTTTTGTTTTTTTTTAACATACAGTTGTTATTGGTATAAAAAAAGGATTGTGCTATTCAATAATAGCTGTTATATTAATAGGTAAAATAAAAAAACTCACATAAAACATAATACATACTTATCTAAAGTGTTAAATTAATAATAAAATTAATAATAAAATAATAAGTGAAAATAATATACATTTATTATTTAATTACTTCAACATTAGGATTCTTTTAAAAACGTAATTTTGTTTATATAAATAACAGTGAAATAAACTATTAATATTTAGAGCCTTGATATCAAATGACATCGACTGTTATCTAATGAATTATGTTTTATTTTTTATTACAAATAAAATTACCAAAATTTGTTTCTTTCCTTATATAATTCTATATTTAAAGCGAAATATTTATAAAGGAATACATAATATGTTATAGTATACCGTTGAAAAACGGGGAGGAACTAAAATGAAGAAACACGAAGTTTTCTATAAGAAAAGGCTGATGAGAAACTCGACGACAGTGCTTTCGATACTCGTCGCAGTAGCTTTTGTTATTAGCAGCGGGGTATCAGCAATAGATATAACAAATGATAGCTTAACTAATGAAAATAAAAATGTAGTAAATCCAACTATTTCTCCTACTGGATTAGCTCCAAAATCTGTATCAGCTGAAAGAATGGCAATGGGTACAGGTCAAGTTACAAATGATAATGATTATGCTCCTGTAGCACTAGGCGAATATATGTATACCTATGCAGCAGCATACGGGCCATCTGGAGAAGGTACCTATAAATATGATATAGAAACTCCTGGAGAATTCGAACTTCTTGGCACCGAAACAACTACTAATTTCTTAGCTGGCGGGACTTATACATGTGATTACAAATGGCTTGCAGTAGAATATGCAAACGGTGCATTATTTGAAGTCGATACAGAAACCGGAGAAATTACAGAAATCGGCGGTGGCGGCGTTGGATTAAACGGTCTAGCTTTAGACCCAACATCTAACCTAATGTACGGATGTTCAAGTACTAACCTAGTTCTTGTCGATCAAGAGAGCGGAGGTCAGGAAGTCATTGGTCCATTTGGCATCGGTGATACCATGATTGGTATGGCATTTGATGCTGATGGTGTATTGTATGGTTGGGATGTAAAATTCAGTGGCGACACTAATCTATATACAATTGATACCGATGAGGGTACTGCAACAGTTGTCGGTCCAATGGGAAAAACACTCTGCTATGCTCAAGATGGAGATTTCATAAGAGCAGAAGACAGATTGATTTTAACCGCATACATATATAGCCCTGAATACGGTGGTTATTGTTGTGAAGTCGACAAAGAAACCGGAGAACTTGAGATTATTGGTGCACATGATAATAACTGTGAAGCAGATGGATCAATGATCATGAATGGTTGTATACCTCCAGAGGATGATGTTGGTGTAAAGGAAATTGTAGAACCACAAGATGGTTATGCAGTAGATCCAATCAATCCAGTAGTTTTAGTAAAGAACTATGGTAACAACAGCGAAATTACTGATGTTCAATTTGAGGTAATAAAATGTGAAGCAGGACCTTTGATATTGGAAGAACACTTTGACACTTGGCCACCAGCTGGATGGAATTACTATGGATATGAGCAAAGCGCCTCTAATCACGCAACTGGTACACCACCTGAAGCTTACTATGGTTATTACTCAGGTCACTACTATTCAAATGGATATTTGGAAACTCCACAAATGAATGCAAGTGGTTATGAAAAAATCAACGTCAAGTTCAAATGCTTAGGAGAATTTAGCACTTACTATACACCATACTTCTACTTACACTATAGAAAGAATGCAACAAGCTCATGGCGTGATGTAAGTCCTTGGGAAAACCCAATATCTGGTGATTTAGGACCTGACCAATATGAAATTGGTTGTTATGGTTGGGGCGAAGATCTCGGAAATGAATTCCAATCACGTTGGTATTTCGGAAGCTATTACTATTATCTACTTTATGGTAGTGGTATCTACATTGATGATGTAATAGTCGAAGGATGTGCCGGTTGTGCAGAGTATGCAGAACTTGAAGAAGATGTTGAAGTCGAATATGATACTGAAGTAGAAGTAGAATTCCCAGATTGGACACCATCTGAATGGCACAACGAATCATACCAGGATACTTGGGAAGAATATCCACTTACTGCTTACACTTTGTTAGAAGATGACAACCAAGGAAACAACAAGAAGCAAAGACTACTTTCATTGTATTATCCATGGTTACACGATGTTGGTGCAATTGGAGTTGGGGGGCCAGAAACTGGACCTGCACAAACATTCCCAATACAAGCAACAATCAAGAACGTTGGTCAGTACGAAGAATGCTGTTTCAAAGTTCACGTATCAATATCCGGAATTGACTTTGGCTCCGCTGATGAATTATTAAATGTAGATTATTTCTATCCATTCCCACCATCAGGTTGGACACGAACCAATACAAAATGGAGTTACAGTTATTCAAGTTACGCTGGAGGATCCCCTTATGAGGCGAGATTCTACTGGTCACCATCCGAAACAGGAATGTTCCGCTTATATACACCACCAATAGATACCAGTGGTTACGGTGCGATAAATATCCAATTTAAACACTATGTTAACAATTATAACAGTGATTATACACTTAGAGTTGAGACCTCTCAAGATGCAATATCCTGGACAAGCGTTTGGGATATACCCGGTGGTAGCTATGGACCAGAAACAATAGAGATAATGACTGGTGAAAATGTAGGTGATGAGACAATTGTAAGTTGGACTTATGATGGAAACAGCTTTAACATCAACTATTGGTATGTTGATGATGTTGTCATATCAGGAATTCCAGTAACAGAACCTGAATACGAAGATGAGGTTTGTGTTGAGGATATACAACCTGGTGAAGAAATTCTATATGACTTTGACGATTGGACACCAGCGTACTTTGAAACTGGAGACTCTGGAACTATTACATATAATATAAAAGCAGAAACTAATATGGAAGATCCAATGGATAACAACCTAGCAAATGATGCATTCCAAAAAACAATAGAACTTGACTTCTTCCATGATGTGGAAATAACAGGTATGACTTCCCCAGTTGTGGGAGCAAAGGGAGACGCATGGTATGCATATAATGCATATGATCCAAGCGGTCAATTAGTCGAAGGACCTTGTACCTTTGAATCTGATAATCCAGGTTATATCGAGTTGCTTGCACCAACAAGTTCAGGTAACTTCCTAGCCGGTGCCGACTGGGTAGACGGTGAATGGATTGGCTGTCAATATGACACTGGTGCATTATACAAGATTGACCCAGGAACTGGCGATATGGAATACATTGGCGGTGGCGGTTCAGGTCTTAACGGCCTTGCTTATGATGATACATCTGGTACATTATATGGCGCAGCTAGCTACAACCTATATGAAGTAGACCCAGAAACCGGTTCACAAACCTTAGTCGGATCATGGGGTTCAAGCTATCTAGCAATTGCAATTGCAATAGCTGATGGAGTCTGCTACATGCACGATATTGTTACTGACTCAATTTACCTTGTCGACCTTGATACCGGTTCAGCTACATTACTTGGATCAACTGGACAAGCCAGTAACTACGCACAAGACATGGCATATGATCGACAAAATGATCAAATGTTTATATCTGGATATACCTCTACTGGTACTCTTTATGAGATGGACATGGAAAATGGACACTTTACCTCTATTGGTGCTTTCCAAGGCGGAGCTGAAATGACCGGATTTGCTATACCTGGTCAAGGTACATTTGGAATTGATGTCTATGTAACTCCAGGAAATCAAAATATTGAAGCATTATTAACAAACCTAGGTACATATGAAGCACTAGATATGACCTGTTATGCTGAGATATTTGAGTTCATAACCAACTGTACCAATGGAACTAGCGTATACACAGACATGATAACTGGTATAGACATTGAAGAACCATTAGGTGGAACAGCAGAATTATCGTTTGCAGACTATAACTTCGCAGAAGAAGGAGGATATGGTATTCTCTTAACCCTTGAAAACGACCCAGACGATGATGAAGGTAACAACGTATTCCAATGGGGTGTCGGTGTTGATGATACCGCTCCAAACTCTGGTCACAGTGTAGATCCAGCAACACCAGATGGTGAAAACGGATACTATGTCAGTGATGTAACTGTTACTGTCAGCGCAATGGATCCATCAATCGGCTGTGAAGCACCTGGTTCTGGAGTAAAAGAAATCAGATACACCATTGATGGAGATGCTGGGGTAATACCCGGAGCAACAGGTACCTTTGACATAACAACAGACGGTAATGACGTAGAGATAGAATACTGGGCAATTGACAACGTTGGTAACACCGAATCCAAGAACTCATTTACAATCGACATGGATCAAACAGTTCCAGAGATTGATGAAGTACTCTGGGAAGCTGAACAAGAAAACCCACTAGGATCATGGATAATTACCTTTACCTGCAACGCAGAAGACGAAACAGCTGGAATGGACAGAGTAGAAATGTACATCAACGACGGTCTTTGGGCAACCATCGAAGATGCTGGACCCGAATATGTATTTGAAATGGAATGGTCTAGTGCATTTGAGAATGTAATGTTTACATTCATCCACTATGACAGAGCAGGTTGGTCTACCGAAGATGAACTGTTTGGCGGCGATATACAATCATACGCACAAGACATGGATGTACAAGTAACACAACAACAAATAACACCTATCTAAAACAACACAATAAGGAGTTTTAAACTCCTTTAATCTCCTTTTTTATTTTTTTTTCAAACCTATTGAAATAATATATTTTTTAGGCTGATAACATATAATTAAAAAATAATCATTAACTAAAAATTTATTTATAAAAGATATTTACATATAAAAATTTATATATCAAGAACACATTATAGAAATAACATGGGGGGCAAATAGAAATATGTACAAAAAACTAATATTAAAAAAGGGATTAGCATTAGTTACTATATTATTTTTAATAAGTATTAATGCTATTTCAACAGCTGGTAATTTAAATACAAACAACAATGGAGAAAATACATCTGATCAAAGTCCTTTAAATCAAGCAGAAGATTGCTACCCAGTTTTTTATGGTGTAAAAGGAACTAATAATTGGTTCATAGAAGATGTAATTATTTGGTTTGACTATATTCCAGAGAGAGTAACAGATATTTTTTATCGAATTGATTCACAGACTTGGACACAATATGATTTTGAGACCTTTACCTTTTCAAAAGAAGGAGATTTTGTATTTGAATATTATTGGTTAGATGCTTTTGGAAATGAAACCTATCCACAATTTCCTGCGGGTCTACGTCTTGATAAAACAGCTCCAAGTGTTCAAATAAATACTAAATTAGGTGGATTGAAAAAGAACAAATTAACAATAGAAGCAGATGCTAAGGATACCGCAAGTGGAATATTGAAAGTAGAATTTTATTTCGATGGAGAATTGAATTTTACAGATACTGAAGAGCCCTATAAATTAGTATACAAAAATGCTGAAAAGGACCATACTGTTAAAGCCGTTGTTTACGACTTAGCTGGATGGATTGCAGAAGATGAAATTATAACAGAACCATATAGTTTTCCTGCAATTTTTCTTAGAAATATTATTCATAAGCTCAGCTTAATCAATCCAATATTTCTCTATATATTTAAACAAATTCTATAGTTACAATTATAGATTTCTAATCTATAATTATTTTTTTATTTACTTTTTACCTTTTCATCTTAAATTCTTTCAAATTAAAACATCCATAGAAGCCCATTAAGGCAAAAATGGATAATACGTACAAAACTATTATTTGTATAATCAAATTGCCGATATGAGCTATTTTAAAGCATTTTGAGAATAATTTCTGCTACTCTCTTGCCCGAAAGCAACATTCCACCAAAAATAGGGCCCATTCTTGGCGCTCCAAATACAGCATTGGCAGCCATACCAGTTACAAATAAACCCGGATAAACCTCTTTTGTATTTTGAACAACGGTTTGCTCTCCAATATCGGCACACATAGACTTTTCTACAAAATCTCGACTACCTTCAATATTTTTTAAAGGCCCTGAGGTCGGTCTACATTTTCTGCTAACAATCTTACATATCTCTGCAGCATGACCTGTTGCATCTATACAATATTTGGCTCGTATAGTTAAGGGATCAACATGCAGTTTAGCAACATCTGCCGCACTCCAATTTATAACAAAGCCATTTACCCTATCTTTACTCAGTAAAACATCCTCAACATATATTCCATTAAGGATTCTTGTACCTGAATCAATGGCGGTAGAACATAACTTTGTTGTTGATTCAATAGAATCACCACTAAAATATCCGTTTTTTTCATCCTTTAGTTTAACATTAACATCTTCCAATAATTTTTTAGATTCTTTCTGAACAACTATTACTGGAAAAATCATACCCCCGCCCCACATTCCGCCACCAACGGAGAGTTTTTTTTCAAACACTACTACTTTTTTTCCAGCAGATGATAAAAATCTTGCTGCTGTTAAACCTGCAGGACCTGCACCAGCTATAGCAACATCAACATCAAAACAATTATTGAATTCCTTTGAAAATCTGTTAAAAATAATCTTGGTAATAACAACATCATCAATTGGTATAATCAACACCCCTTAATCACCGGTAAATAAACTTCTGTTATTAAAGATACCGCTAATTCTTTATATTTAAATATTCTACCACCCATAAGTGCTTGAAATAAGACAAGTCCAACCTCAAGATTTTTTCTCTGTGCTAAAGATAGCATATAATACATTGCCAGAGCGTTACAGTCCAACTGTCTTTAATGCTTTTTATGAATCCTATCCTCAAGGTTTTTTGGTAGCTGATGAGAATAAAAAGGTTATTGGTTTTATTGTAGGCGTTAAAACAATTGATGATATTGTAAGAATACCTATGCTTGCAGTTTCTGAAAAATATCGTAGAAAAAATATAGGTTCAAAATTAATTTTTAAACTAATGGAAATTATTAATAAAGAAAATATAAATCAGATAGAGCTAGAAGTAAAAACAAATAATTTAGCTGCAATCAATTTTTATAAAAAACATGGTTTCAAAATAATTGAAAGGTTGACAAAATTCTATCAATCTGGAGAAGATGCGTATATTATGAAAAAAATTTTACATTCTTACTAATTCTTTTTCTTTTTCAGTCATAAAACGTAAGGCCATCTGATCGAGTCTATTGGCTATTTTATCAAAACCTGCACTACCGTTATTATTAGACAAAATCCCTGCAATATCTTTGCTTAATGTAAATACTGCAAGCTTGTGTTCTCTTTTTGATTTATGTATTTGATAAGGTGTAATCTCCAACTTTTCATAGTGTGTACACTCACATCCATGATTTTCGTACAACTGTATTAACTGTGTTTTTATCTGATATAAAAACGTATGTAATTGTATTAGTTCATCCTTCTGCATTATTTTGCCCCACCATTCAATGAATACTATATTTACTTTTTATAATTTTCTAAGCCTAATTATTATAATAAATAAAATTTATTGAAAATCATTTTTTGTAAATACTCTAACAGATTTTGGCATTTTTACTACATTACCAACTTTCACTCCGACAACTGTTTCTAGATCTTTATCCTTTGCGATATCAAGTAATCTCTGTGTGACAATTCCATCAAAAACAACTGCATTTACTTTACTGTCTTTTTTAATCTCATCGGTAAGTTCTCTCACAGGTATTTTCTTCAATTCCTTTCCATTCTCATCCAGTAATACTGCTTTTAATGAACCAGATATTTCCTTTAATAAAGATTGATAAATCTTTTGTTTGTCTGTTACAATTTTTTCGCCTTTCCCTCTTTTATCTTTTTTCTTAGAGAAAAACTCTCTTTTGGCATGTTCTGATTTATCTTCGTTACCCTTTTTAGCGTTTGCTAGTTTAATATTATACATATCCATATACTGCTCTTTTGGTATCTTATTCTTCAGTGATTTCATTATCAATTTTTGGGGAATTTCTTCAACTTCTCTAGTTTGGGGTGCACGTGCAACAAAATCTACATCAGCAACTTGTAATAGTTCACGAAGAATTAGATCTCCGCCCCTGTCACCATCAACAAATATTGTTGTAATTTTCTCTTTGCTTAAATCTATCACTGTTTTGGGAATGTTTGTTCCACCAACGGCAATAACGTTTTTTATGCCATATTTTAATAAATTAAGAACGTCCCTTCTGCCTTCAACAACAATTATTGCATCACTCTTGTCAATATTTGGTCCTGCTGGACAATGATCCGGTCCAAAATTGGTAATTTCTTCTATTTGAACAGCTTGACGTACATTATCTGATATACTTTCTCCTTCGATTTTACTTTTTTCCATAACTTGTCCTAAAAGTTCTTTTGCTCTGTCAATTACATGCTTTCTTCTTGATACACGAACATCTTCAACTTCAGAAACAGAAATTGAAGCTTTACAAGGTCCTACTCTGTCTATACTTTCAAAAGCTGCTGCAAGAATAACTGTTTCTACTTTGTCAAGAGAAGTAGGCAAGGTAATAGTACCCTCGCTCTTACCACTTCTAGATTCAAGTTCAACTTCAATTCTTCCTACCCTTGCAGATCTTTGCAGTTCTCTTAGATCTAATTCGTCTCCAAGAAGACCTTCAGTTTGACCAAATATCGCCCCCACAACATCTGATTTTTCAATCACCCCATCCGCTTTAATTTTAGCCTTAATCATATATTTAGTAGTTGTTGGATCAATTACCATCATGTTCACCTCATTGAAATCATTCTTTTCTAAAAATAGCACCTCACTCTGTTTATAATAACAGAGTAGGCATTTACTCTTTCAATGACCATACTATTTTGCATCAGATGCTTGAAGAATCAAGCAGTTAAACCTCAATATGAGAGTTAATTATATATTAAGTGCTATTTTTAAATTTGAATGTTGAATAATAATATAGAGCCTTGCGTCATATTTAAATGTTGTGCTACATATTTACGTTTAGACAAAATATGAAAGAGAAAATCTATATTGGCGTAGCATGGCCATATGCAAATGGTTCCCTACATTTAGGACATGTAGCGGGGTGTTATTTACCTGCAGATATATTTGCACGATTTCACCGAATAAAAGGTAATGATGTTTTGATGGTTTCTGGAAGTGATGAGCATGGCACTCCAATTACCATTACTGCTGAAAACGAAAATACAACACCTCAAAAAATTGTAGACAAATACAACAAAGAACACACCGAGAATATGATACAGTTAGGTATTTCTTTTGATCTTTTTACTAGAACAACCACGGAAAATCATAAAGAGGTTGTTCAAGATTTATTTAAAACATTATATGATAAAGGCCACATCTACAAACAAAGCATTGAGGCTTTGTTTTGTGAAAATTGTTCACGTTTTTTACCTGATAGATACATTGAAGGAACGTGCCCACATTGTAAATATGATAAAGCAAGAGGCGACCAGTGTGATAATTGTGGAAAATTACTAGACGCCTCAGAGTTAGATAATGTTAGCTGTAAATTATGTGGTGGTACACCGGTAAAAAAGACAACAGATCATTTATTTTTAGCTCTTAGCAAATTTGAACCAAAATTAATGCACTGGTTAGAAGATAAAAAATATTGGAAACCAAATGTATTAAAATTTACTTATAACTGGTTAAAAAACGGATTACATGATAGAGCAATAACCCGTGATATGACCTGGGGTATACATGTACCCATTGACGGATTTGATAATAAACGTATATATGTTTGGTTTGATGCAGTAACAGGATACCTTGCTGCAAGTAAAGAATGGGCCAAGATAAACAATGATCCAAATAAATGGGAATATTGGTGGAAGGATAAAAATGCTAAACATTATTATTTTCTAGCAAAAGACAACATTCCATTTCATTCAATTATTTGGCCTTCTATGTTAATGGGTTATGACGATACATTGAATTTACCACATAATATTCCTGCAAATGAATATCTGTGTTTAAGTGGTGAACAATTTTCTAAAAGTAGATGTGTTGCTATTTGGCTTCCAGATATCTTAAGAGAGTTTGATCCAGATCCAATAAGATACTATCTTTCAATAAACATGCCAGAAAATAAAGATTCGAATTGGACATGGAATGATTTTGTTGCAAAAAATAATGACGAACTTGTAGGAACATATGGAAATTTCATTCATAGGGTGATTACATTTTCCCAAAAGAATTTCTCAACTATACCTAATAAAGACAAGCTTGTTGATTTAGACAATGAAGCCTTAAAGAAAATCGAAGATACTTCCAAGGAAGTATCAAGGGAATTAGAAAATTGTAATTTCAAAAAAGGTTTAAGAGCTGCAATGAATCTTGCTCAATTTGGAAATTTTTATTTTGACCAGAATCAACCTTGGAAACTTATTAAGGAGGATAAACAACGATGCGCAACAGTTTTAAACATTTGTTTGAAGATTGTACAATCATTGGCAGTATTTACATATCCATACCTTCCTTTTTCTGCAAATACTATCTGGAAAATGTTAGGTAATAGAGAGACAATAAAAAATTGGGATGATGCAAAGGCTGAATTAAATACTGAGTTTGTATTGGAAAAACCCAAACCCTTATTTAAAAAACATATATTACAGGACATTGTGGAAACGACAGACCCATTTTCAAAACTTAATTTAAGAGTAGCAAAAATCATTGATGTAAAAGATCACCCTCAAGCAGACAAATTATATCTTATGGATATTGATCTTGGACCTTTGGGAACTAGAACTATAGTAGCAGGAATGAAAGCTTACTACTCTAAAGAGGATCTAAAGGGGAAATTAATAGTTGTTGTTATTAATTTAAAACCAGCGGTAATTAGAGGGATTGAATCTAAAGGAATGTTATTGGCTGCAGAAGATAATCAAGGTATTGTATCTTTGTTAATTGCAAAAAATTCAAATCCAGGTGCAGAGATTTTTATAGAAGGAATACCTAGAGAGCCAGTTGATATATTAGAATTTGAAGAATTCAAGGAAGTAAAATTAGTAATCGGTGAAAAACAACAAGCACATTACCATGGTAAATCTCTTAAGTCAAAGGATGGAGTTGTTGTTTCCGATAAAGAAGTAATAATTGGTGCCGAAATTAAATAATTATTTTGGGGGAAGATTTAATGTCTTACAAAGTAATGGAAGAGATATCAATACCTTTGGAATTAATCAACAAAGGAAAAGTAAGGAATATATATGATGTTGATGATAAACTATTAATTTTAACCACAGATAGAATCTCTGCATTTGATTATGTGCTTCCAAATCCTATTCCATCGAAAGGAATTTGCCTTACTCAACTATCAAAATTTTGGTTTGATTATACTAAAAATATTGTCCCAAATCATCTTATATCAACAGAAACAAAAGATTTTCCGCAAAACTTACGAGATTTCCAGAACTATCTAAGATATAGAACAATGTTAGTTAAAAAAACAGAGGTTATTCCAATAGAATGTATTGTTAGAGGATACATATCTGGCTCAGCTTGGAAGTCGTATAAAAAAGATAACACGGTATGCGGAATTAAATTAGAAAGTGAATTACAAGAGTCCGATAAGTTTGATGAACCATTATTCACTCCATCGACAAAGGCCGAAGAGGGTCACGATATAAATATTTCTTATAAAGAAATGACGGAACTTGTCGGAGAAGATGTTTCAAATCAATTAAAGGATTTTTCAATTAATCTATATAAAAAAGCCTCAGAATATGCTCTAAAAAAAGGTATAATAATTGCTGATACAAAATTTGAATTCGGTAAAATCGATGATAAAATAATATTGATTGATGAGGCATTGACACCTGATTCATCTAGATTTTGGCCATTAGAACTTTACGAACCTGGGAAATCTCAACCAAGTTTTGACAAACAGTATGTGAGAGATTATTTAAATTCAACAAGTTGGGACAAAAACTCAAATCCTCCTGAATTACCTGATGAAATAATAAATGAAACCCAAAAAAAATATCAAGAGGTCTATGAAAAAATAACTGGTAAAAGATTTATGTTTCTAAAGTAATTTTTTTTTAACCTTCTTGGATAGGTTCTCGCCAATCAATACCACACGTTCTGACCCCAATTTTTGGAATCAATGGAGAACATCGCTTATGTTGACTTTTAACCCTCATTCTTCGAATTCGCTCCACTTCCGATTTTGAAATCTTTAAATCTTTAGCAATATCTGATATCTCCATTCTCTGTTCTAGTCCAAATAAAATTTTATCCAAAGTCTTATAACTCATTTTTAAATCTTTCTCATCTGTTTGTCCACTTAAAAGACCTGCTGATGGAGCTTTAGATATTATTTCATTAGGGATTTTAAGAAATTTTGCTAATTGATATATTTGTGTTTTATACAAATCTCCAACTGGAAGAAAATCTACTCCCCCATCCCCATATTTTGTGTAATAGCCTATTAGCAACTCTGATTTATTTGAAGAACCACAAACTAAACTATCGGTTTCATTAGCATATTTATAAAGAATAATCATTCTAATTCTTGCTTTGATATTTGCAAGAGTCATAGGGGTAATTTTTTCTATTCCTAATTTTTGTAATTGCTCTACAACTGGAGTAATATCAACATCTATTTTTTTTAAATTGAATTTTTCCGCTAAATCTCTCTGATGTTTTATGTCTATTTCAGGAGTCGTTTCATCAGGTAGGAAAATACATAAAACATTATCCTTGCCTAATGTTTCTTTGCATAAAATTGCCACTAATGCTGAATCAATACCTCCAGAAAGTCCAATTACAACTTTCTTTTTACCAGAGTTTTCAACATAAGTTTTAATAAACTCCTTAATCACAATGCATAGTTCTTCTTCATATTTTAAAGAAGACATACAATCACCTAATCCCATGATTCAATAGATCCTTTCAATATTTCTATTGCCTCATCGATTACATTATTATCAACATCAGAAAAAGAACCTCGAGCAATTGCAAATGGAATTCTCCTGATATAATCAGCCATTCTTAAATCTCTTCTGAGAGATGTATTATAGTAATTTTCAACTATTTCGTCAATTTCCTTAATATATTTTTTGACATTTTTTTCAGAAGCAATAATTTTTGGTTCAAAAGTTCTTGCCAGTTTAACCCATTGATCATAGTAATCATGTTTAGTTACTACCTCACCACCCCCATAAAATTTCTTATGAAATAAATCAAGCCTTTCTTTTCTACTGATATTTTGAACTTTTACTATTAAAGCACATCGACTCATCAATAATGGTGAAAGCCCTATATCAGACATTGAATTTCTTCCAAAAACTTGTGAACGAGGATTAGCAAAAGCAATCATTATGAATTTACTTACAATATTTTGATGGAGTTTTGCAGAATGAATAGTACATTTTCCATTTGATAATAATTCATAACAATATTCAATATCATCTTTAGGAATTTTGTCAAATTCATCGACCACAACAAGTTTTTTATTTGAATGGGGTAGAGCTCCCAAATCTCCGGTTCCAAGATGGCAAACAAGACCTGAACGAGTAGTATTTGCACCAATTATCATAGTATCAGATAAAAGTTCGCTAATGATCTCTTTGGCCATTGTTTTACTGCTTCCTGGTTCACCAATAATAAGTGAATGAACCGGTTCTTCATATGTTGAGAATAGACTTGTAGTAATAATTTTCTTCATTATGTCATTGCCATGTATTTCGTTAAATACATTCTCCCAAAATCCTTTAAAACCCCTTTTTTTTGCAAATTCTATTAGGTCTTCTTCAGATAAAAAAATACCTGATTTTTCCTGCTCTTCAATTTTTTTTGCTTCAAGTATTTCCTTAAGAGCCTTGGCTTTGCTGATTACCTTATCAAATCCTTTTGATTTTCTGTTTAATTTTAAGATCTTATTTTCTACTTTTAATGATGCATTTCCCCATCCAACAGAATAAACATCAAGAACATTTAATACTGATTTTATTACTGCTCTACTTGCTTCATCAACCGTTATTTCAATATTATCATCATTTTCTATCTGAATATTTGTAATATTTTCATTTGCCAAAATATTCCTTGCTCTTTGGATTAGCATTGTTCCTTTGCTGCTTCCCATACCTAGAGAGGTTACTGACATAATTGCAATTTGTTCAAGAGTTGTAATTCCCATATTCTCTAATTTTCTACGATCAGAGGGAATTACTCCAAGTAAACTAAGATCATCTTCCATCATCTTATTCTTTTCAGGGATTGTCCTATCAAATAATTAAAACTTTGGGTATTTGTAATTTTAAAATAAATGAGGTATTCTGGAGAATTAAGATTATAATCCTAATCTTATTTTTTTCATTTCCCTTTCAACCAATCGATAAACAGTCGAATGTTTACTTCCACTCAGTAATAAATCTATTGCTTTTTTTGTTACATCCATAGATTCAAAATCTGAGATTATAGATATTGTATGGCCATATATCGACAGGTCTGAACCCGTTAATCTCTCAATTATATGCTTTGTTTTCCCATTTTTACCTATTATTCTGCTTTTTAATCTAACAACATGGGTTGATTTCTTTCCTACATAATCATGAATATCAAAGATAAAAAAATCCATATTCTCATTAAATAATTTTATTGCATGTTCTGGAGAAAATCCCCGACCGATTGCACGAATTACCTCTTCTAATTGTAAACCTTTTAGTGGATCTTCTAAGGTATGTTCATCAAAGGTTATTTCACCTTCTTTTGAATCAACCTCAATTTCTAATTGAGCCATACCTTCAATTAATTTTTTTGTTTCACCATTATGTCCTATTAATACCCCAACTCGATCTTTTGGTATCTTTAGATATTTCATATTAATCACTATTTTTTTGTCATTCCTTTGAGGATTTTTTTCCCATCAGCTTTTATTCCATATTTATTGAAATGATGAACAATATTGTGAATATCTCTTTCAAGAAACTCGTTAGATAAAGGATGTTCCAATAAAACTCCCTGACCTAAATCAATTAGATAAGGTTTATTTTTGAATAAAAGGATGTTATAGGCACTAAGATCAGAATGCACTAATTCTGCTTTTTTGTACATACTGTTAATAAAATAAATTATCTCATCAAAAATTTTTTGAGGATTTTTTAACTTAACATCTTTCAGTTGCGGTGCTGGATTACTCGCATCACCTATATATTCCATCAATAAAATATTATTTATTTTCATAATTGGCTTAGGAACTCTTATCCCAATTTTTCTTACTCTTTCCAAATTTTTGTATTCTTTTTTTGTCCATTCAAAAATAATACCTCTGCGAGTTTTATTTGTACAGTTGAAACGTGGGTCTCCATCTATGTATTTTGATATATGTTTAAATGTGGCTGTAGATGTGCGAAATATTTTAATTACAATATATTCATCATTAGGAGTAACCCCTCTAAAAATATTTGCTTCTTTACCTGTTGATATTGGAAAATCAATATAATCAATAACATTGTTTGAAATGAGTTTCCCTAGAGTTAACAAAGTAGATTTGTCAAATACTTCATCAAGAGTTTTTCTATCAATACCAACTCTATCAATTAAAATCTTTAATTGGTTATCAAGTTTTTTTATCCACTTATCATCTATAAAAAAATCAGAAGACATCAATTTCCTCTGGCAATAATTTTCTTCTACTTAGAGTTATTGCCTGTGTGCGAGTATACCTATGAATTACATCAGCTTTTTCATCCTGTATCTCCCAAGGTTTTACTATCATTAAATCCCCTGTTCTGACTCTAGCTCTTCTTTTCATTTTTCCCGGTATTCTAGCCATCCTTGCTTTACCATCTTCACAAACTGCATTTATTCTGGAACCACCCATTAATCTTTCAGCAATAGCAAACATTTCTTTTTTATGTTTTTTAGGCAATCGAAGACGAAAATATTCTTCTTCGGACCCTTCTGAATGAGTATTTCTAACATTATTGTCTGTGTTCACACAATCATCCGACTATCAATTAATGGTATTAATAAGCTTGCCCTTTATAATTCTAAAGAATCAGCAATATTTTTTAAGGATTTTAAACTCAGTATTAGAAAATCGTCTAGTTCTATTCCAACATCCTCACATAGTTCAATTTTTCTTCTGTTACAACCTTTGGCAAATGATTTGTCTCTAAATTTATGCATCAATGTTTTTAATTCAACATCAGCTAATTTCTTAGATGGCATAACCAATGCAGTTGCAATAACCAGACCTGATACTGTATCTGCAGCAATTAGAGATTTGTCTAACAATGTTTCAGGAACCTGATTTGTATGTTGATAATTATGAGATTTAATTGCATTGGTAACTTCCTTAGGAGTTAAACCGTCTAATATTTGAGCAGATATAGTTGCATGTTTTTCAGGATCATCTTTAGTGTATTCATAGTCTAAGTCATGTAATAAACCAACTAAACCCCAGAGGTCTTCATCTTCATTAAGATATTTTGCCATATCTCTTAATATTGCCTCAACTGCTAGAGAATGTTTGATTAAATTTTCGTTTTTGAGGTATTTTTCCAATAGCTCATATCCCTGTTCTCGGTCAATCATAGCGTTTTTTTATGTAAATGCTCATCTAATTTAAAATTTGCTAAAATCAAAAATGATAAAATTA
>Ga0180433_10000694_pt1 | contig 57188 bp, 64 predicted proteins | sample SS_ome_8_FD_132980 | JGI IMG/M metagenome (GOLD analysis project Ga0180433, IMG submission 132980) | Hypersaline lake sediment archaeal communities from the Salton Sea, California, USA - SS_1_D_1 metaG | ecosystem: Environmental > Aquatic > Non-marine Saline and Alkaline > Hypersaline >... | reverse complement strand
TGAGGAGAATACTCGACTTTGTCCAATAGGCTTAAGTCGAGAAGCCCGTGAGGAGAATACTCGACTTTGTCCAATAGGCTTAAGTCGAGAAGCCCGTGAGGAGAATACTCGACTTTGTCCAATTGGCTTATGTCGAGACACCTGGTAGAGGCTTACCTGTTGCTTTCTGGAACTTTTCTGCAAATTTCTTCTTAAGGTTGTCTAAATCGCGCGGGAAAAGTGAAATCACTTTTATGCCATGTTCTTTGTAGATATTCGTCCTTCGCTTCTTCTCTCTGGCATAACGTGGTATGTCCATCATACCCCAGAACTCTACAAACACCCTCTCATTTGGCAAATGGAAGTCTGGATGTAGCACTATGCCACCCACTGCCAGGGGGTCTTCGTATCTGTAGGTAAGACCAAGCCCATCGAACATTTCAGCTATCCTCCTCTCGGATCTGCTTCGAACCCTTAAGCCGGATTTGGTTTGGATGCCCCTGCCATTGAACACATGAACTATAAGCATCCTGTTAACAAACCTTGCTACCCTGCAATCAAGCATGTGAAGCCAATCCTTTACAGGATTGCCCGTGCTTATTGTAGGGTGTCTTCTAGGGCCCCCACGCAAGAGTGAGAAAACCGTTCTGTCCGCCATCTTCAGTATCCTTGTCGTCTTTGTGTCGCCTTGCCTTGGCAATTCGTTTCCCGGGGTGTTGAAGAAGTAATCATCCAGTTGCTGAAGCTGTTCCATTAGCCATTCCTTTGCCCATCTCGATAAATCAGTGATATGCATTGCATCACCTCCTTTCGGTTTTGTTTGTACTGCCATTAGGAAAAACTACTGGTTAGCATGAGACGGGCCATGACAATGAATACGCCTAATGACATTATAATCCAAATCAAAAACCATCCAACAGCCGGCACAAACGTGATCCTCTTCAGCTTCTTTGCGTCGGAACAGCATCTGTGCATTTCAAAGAATGCGTAAAGCGCAGTACACAGGCTAATATACCTTGCAATTAGGTTCTCGGCTAAACCTGTAATGTAATAGCCAAGAGCAACAAGCAATAGCCCAACCACAAAGCAGAACACCCATGTAAAGATATCCTTTACCCACATCACTGCAACCAATATCATCAGAAGGCCCATTACAATCAGGACCACGTCGTTTTTGCTGGTATAGGTCATCCAGAAGAATAGGAATCCTATCAGGATGCTTCCGAGGTATCCGGCGTTTGTTGCCAGAAGCTCGTTGCCCCCAGCATGGTCAGTGGATCCTCCAAGCCTTCTGTTAATGCTTATCTGCATTACTCTGCCACCGGTTGCCGCTGCTACCAGAGCATGGCCTGCCTCATGGAAGAGCGCGACAAGCAACAACATTGGGTAGGTGAGGATGCTCCTCCAGAACAACCAGACAGCCGCTATCAGAAGGAGCATGCAGACCAATTCGCTAAAATTTACATTCATAAAGGCAATCATCTTTATATCACCTCCTTTCGGGTGAGAATAAGGTTTCAAAAATACTGGTTTCATAACCCAAGGTTCAGAAATCGTTTCAGAGCATTAGGTTATAACACTCAAATCATCGTACCATTTACTTAGGCCCTGCTCGCCAATGCTTGGTTTCATGCCTGCAAGGGCCACCTCAAAATCCACCATAGAGACGGGGTAGACATGGTTTCCAGGCAGGTCTTTGCTTCGTTCAAGCGTGTTGAGCTTGGCCTTTTCGATTAGGCCATCCACCAGGTCAGCGCCTGAAAACAGCCTTGTCCTATCAGCAATGGAATCATAGTCAATGTCATTCAGAACCGGGCTGCGTAGGCTCTTGAGGCTGTTCACAAGGATTTGCCTGCGTGCATTGAATTCCGGCACACCAACAAACACAACCTGGAACCTGCCAGATCTCAGCAATGCTGAACGCATTATTTCTGGCACATTAGAGGTCCCGATCATCAACAGCGTGCCTTTGTCCTTATCAGCCAAGAAGCCGCTGGTTTCTATCAGCAACTGGGAGTTAACAGTGCTGATTATGGATGAGCTGGATTTGCGGGCAATGCCTTCGAATTCGTTGAGCGCTATAAGCACACGGGGGTAGCTTCTTACGGTATTGAACAGCTCAGTAATTCTAATCAGGGAAGCGCTCTGGTTGGCCTTGATTATATCAACCGGTGTAATTTCGAACACTACCATGCCAGCCATATTAGCAGCTGCTTTTATGAGATAGCTCTTGCCATTTCCAGGAGGGCCTACAAGCAGTATGCCGCCGCCTTCCTTGATATCCAGTACAGCGTATTTTGACTTATACCTCAATGGATCCATTGCCAACTGAGTGATGATCTTCTTAGGTTCATCCAAGCCTGCAATCTGTTCAAAGTCAACCTTCTGGATATCACTTTTTGGGATTGGCTTGAAAAGCGGCTCTTCCACTGATGCGGATTTTGCGCTTTTGCTACGTATGCCTGCACTGGACGCTGTTGAGCGCTGCCTGCATTTCCTGACCGCAGCAGAGATGCCTAAGCACGCCTTCTTGCCCCATGACAGCAACAGATCAGCGGCGTGCTCTGAGAATGAGAAGAGCAGGGCACCGGTGAAATCACCGGCTGCCCTGCCCCTTACTGCCCATTTTCTTCTGGAGCGCATCGGCCAAATTATCATGCTTCTGCTGCTTTTCGGGGGGCGGCTCCGGCTGGTGCCTTTTCTTTTTGTTTTTGTGTTCATTCCGGGGCCCCCTTTCATAATCTACCCGCAGGCGGGGGTTCTGGGTTTGGTTGGCCGCTATCAGTCCCGACTTGGTCTGTATCAACAGGAGCAGAAGGCTCATTTTCTTCATAGATGGATCCCAATGTAGCTGTAGCTGCTGCGGCCTGGGAACGGCGGCTACCTGAAACGCTTGAGTGGCCTGAGGAGCCTGAAGCGCCTGAAGGGCTTGAGCCCTGTCGCATTCTGCGCCGGCGGGTTTGATTAATGCCTCGAGGCTGTTGCTGATTTGCAGTACCAGATCCCCAGGTGTCATCAGGAATTATGTTACTCCTTTTCAACAGCTCTTCAACGCGCAGATCTATCTCAGCCTTCTGCAGGGCCTCATCGGCCATTTTAAGGGCAGCTTCGGCCCTGCGATTATAGGTGTTGTTGTCGAACAAATCAGCACTTTTCCTGTCAAGGATTTCCCTCAAAGAATTGCATGCCTCGTTCAACTTGGCGATCTTATCTTGCTTGGCAACAATCTTATTTTGGAGATTTTCGGCACGCACAAGGTACCCTTTACACTCATCCGGCGACTTGTTATGCTTGTATATCATAACATCGCGTTCCCTGAGCTCTGAATTCTTAGCAGATTCCAACGCATCGATCTCATTATTGATAGGAGCGATGGAGAACCTTATGGCATTCAGGACACCTTGCAGTTGTTGCCATGTTACCATTTTCTTGGGCTTTTTGCTTGTCCTATCATCTATGTTTATGTTTTCTATGCTGTTTGTGATGTCTTCGTTCCCATCGGTTTCTGTCACACCCTTAACCTTGCTGACAAGCATGTCAATACGGCTGTTATAGCGGTAACCAATGAATATCCCGACAACAAGCATAATCGCTGCCGCCAATAAGAGGTCCGACCATTGGAAGCCCTTTCTAATCACTTGAGGCCGGCCAAATCTTCTATCATTTCCAATATCTACATCCGTTCTGTTCCTTTTGGTGTCCATAATGACACCTCCTTTCTTTTGTTTGGATCCTTTGGATCTTTGAATGTTGGGATTTTGGGGAATTGGAAAACATCCCCATCATCCCCGTTAAAACTGTTTCTTGTAAATGTCAACAACTGAAAGCTTGCGTATGCTCAAGAAAGCAAGCCAAACCGAAAACAGGCAACACCCAACAGAAACAATGAATGCTACCACATACAGCCACCATACGCTGGGATCCAGTATGGTCAGTTCTTCCAGCATTTCTTCAAAACGGTGCGAGACAAAAACCTGGAACAGCTTACGGATTTGTCCCTCAATCGAGATGGTGAAGAACACGCCCATAATATATGCGCCAACGCCGATGAAAAGCCCACTCAGCAGGAACATAATCAGCACATATTTTTTGCTTGTGCCGCAGAGAAAAGCGCAGCCTGTCTCATGTATGCGGCTTTCCTTGCTAAGCCGTGTAATCGATGTTACACTGATTGGTCCGTTGGATATGGAAGCAAACAGGACAATAACCACAATGAATGCCAGTGCAATGCCCTGTTTTCGCAATGATTCCTGGCTTGCAAGCGAATCATGTGTTGTATACCCCTTGGCGTTAAGTTCATTTGAAACCGGGCGCACCATGTCAAGGCTCTTCACGAACAGGCTGACCTGGCTGTATCTCTTTTCCATGATCATATCTAAGGCCGACTTGAACTTGTCTTCCGAAACGATATAATCTACCTCACCATGTTGCCAAAGCCCAATCTCCTGGGACCTTTTCGATGGTATATAGCCCACGTTCCCTGATACTATGTCAACCACCTTGAATTTCCTGCTCAGCCTTGGCTCGTAAGCGGATCTCTTGATGATCCTTTCAAACAGAACCGTGACATATCCGCCGATCAGGGATTCGGGGTTTTGCTCATAGGTGCTGCCCTTGAGCGCGGATTCAGGAAACACTATGCTATCGGAGCCGTTTATCCAATTGCCCTTGCAGAGGTTGGCTGAAAACATGGCAGGATCGTTTTTCGAGCTGTTCTTCAAAACGATCTTCTTGAACCCATCCGCCTCTGCGTTCAGCGTCATATTGGGCTTGACATAGGCAAAGGGAGGGTTGCGGCTTTCAAGTACAGGGATGAGTTCCGGATCCAATATCCCGTCATTGCTTTTTGCGTCAGTGAATTCATACCGGACCAGCTTTCTCTTCCTTACACCGGCCTTGCATTCTATGTTTACACCATCGATGTCTTCCAGTATTGGCATCAGGCCACTGCATTTGACCTTTTGGCACCCCACATCAATCCGGTTGAATTTGTCTGGGGTTTTGACCAAACCCTGGTTGTTGCACATAAATTTTGCCGGGATCAGGACAGTATCCAGTGGGAAATGTTCATCCCTAACCACTGAAACGGTGGGGGTTTTTCCGCCGATTTTCATGGGCATTCCCTCGAAAATGATGCAGTCTGAGAAGGCATTGGTTTTACCCATATACGCGTAGCGCCTCGCCCAGTCGAACGGGAATTTTTGCAGGTCCTTGTCATCCGCGATAGCAAATATCAGGCTGACATACCCCATTTCACGGCCAAAATCAGGAAGATACGTAATATCCGCGACATGATAAAAGGATGACTTAAACTTCTTCAGATACGAAATAATCCTGCTTTTTCCGGATTTCATATTGAACAGGAAGGTCGTCTTCATAAGATTGTTGCTGTTGCAAATGGATAAGACATCGCCGTAATAACCTGTTTCAGAGTTTCTGCGCGAGGCGCCTATCCTGCTGATGAATCCCGACCTGGTTGCATCGGGGCAAACCCTATTCATTACCCTCATCGGGAAAACCAGGCAGTCACTGTTGCCATAAACAATACTGATGACTGATATCTTATGTTTCTTTCGCAACAGGTCCAGGGCAGGTCTCATATGACCCGGCCGGCCTTTAACCTGTTCTTCTGAAACCACGACTATTGCCGGCATTGCCCCCCTGCTCGGGGATTTAGCATACATCAGGTCTGCTATCCTGTCAAAGGTGTAATCATTCACAAACACGCAGCTTTTGCTGATGTTTGGATCATCCACACCTGGCAATGCATAAGCATACAGATCTTCATATCCGATTGGAGGTTCGATGTTATCGGCTGTTATTGAGGTGCCGTCATGGGAATGTATGGGCAGGCTGCCTTCCCTGAAGAGGAGCATCTCAGCGAAATGCTCTGACATTATGTCCATTTCCTCACCGTAGTTCTCCTGGATTTCTTCGTTGAATCCAACAATCGGGTTTGAAATGCACACCATACAGAGCTTCTCTGTTTTGATTCTATGCAAAGCCATGCCCAATTTCTCAGGGCCACATAGAATGTCCCATTCACCGTCAATGCAGCCAACATCCTCTTCCCTTACAACCCCCCTGATGTATAGCTCGTTGGATAGGCTGGTTGGTCCGTTATAGAGGGTGTTTGAAAAGCCCCAATTCTTGTTGCCCAATGACTCAAGACGTTTCGCAAACGCGTGGGACACGACAACCCCGCCCCGGTCAATGATGTCAGCCACCCTGATGCCGGTGTTTTGCGGCGTTCTGGTTCTGGTTGTCATGTACACATTGCTTATCCTCGAGTCTTCATGGGAGATTGCCAGAATCTTCGCGGTTACCTTCCTGCCCCTTGAATAGAGGTCAACATTGCTGGCCTCTATCATGGGTTCCGCTGTTGCATATCCGGGGACAGCGGCCGTTATAATGTTGGCGTAATCAGTATCGAAGTCGCCGCCTTCTTTCGGCCTTATGTGGAACCATATGTTGTTGTCTTCAGATATGATCTGATAAAACGGCTTACCCATTTTCTTGATGTTTATCTGCTGGTAATCACATTCTTCTTTTAGTGTTGCTTCTGGGGTAGCGCTTCCAATGAACATTGTGCCTGATGCATACTCGGGCTCTGGCAGTGAAAACATGACGTCATCGCCCTCTGCTGGGAGGGTATCTATAAGCTTGTCGCGCCAGTTGTTAAGATGTTTGACGAACTTATTGGGAAGATATACCCTGTTCCATATGCCTGTTCTCAGTACGCCTATCACATTAAGCCTGAAATTCTCTTCCTGTTGTTTTCCATCAACGGTTCGTTTGATTGACATGTTCAGAACATGGCCATCACCGGGCTCAATGTCCCCCCACATCTTCTTGAAGAGGGAATTGGTTATCACAATCTCGCGCGCGTCAAGGGACGATACCCCTGACCCGTAAACCATTCTTGGCTCATAGGTTGTCGGTGCTTCGGGGATAATCCCATGCGCAACGACCGCAAACGGGTCTTTGCCTTCTGCAGAGATTGTCACACCCTGTTCCTGGTGCACCCACCCGGTTAAGATGCGCGGATCGCTTAGGAACTCATCTTCTACGCTATCCTCAGTGAACATGGAGGAAGGATTCACTATATTGGCGCAGTTTACTATAATCCCGGTGTTGATCTCTTCCGCCATTGTTTTCTCATTGTACCTGTACACGCCTATTGCATAGTACCCCGGCACTATTATGTATATGACTATCAACATAATCGCCAGCATGCACAGAAACGTGTACCTTATCCTTGTTGGTGCGAACAGTTCTCTATATACGCGGAACAGCAGCCAGAAAGGTGAAGGCCGGCCTGTTCCTGTCTCTTTTATTCTTACCTTGTCCATCTTGGACCTCCTTTCACAGAAATGGTCGTTACAGACCGGTTCAATTAAACGGCTATATGGAATTCATCCGCCCGAACGCCATGGAAGTTGGTTATAAATGGCCGTTTCTTGATGAAATCCAAATCCACAATATAGTGCGAAAACATCTTCGCCAAACGCTGTTCATGTGTTATCAGAACAATGCTCATCCCGTTCTTCTCATTGGCTTGCCTTAGCAGTTCCATAACCTCTCTGCTGTTGACATTATCAAGGCTGCCTGTGGGTTCATCCGCCAGGATGACGCTGCAGTCCGAGGCCATGGCCCTTGCAATTGCAACTCGTTGCTTCTCACCGCCGCTGAGGTTAAACACCATGCTTCTTCTTTTGTTATAAATCCCGACAGCATCAAGGCTTTGCAGTGCCTTTTTCCTTGCCAAACCCCAACTCACACCGCACATCATTAGCGGGTCCATAACATTAGCCAATACACTGAGGTCAGTGATCATGTTCATTTCCTGCATGATAAATGCTACCTCATATTTCCTGAACACGTTCGCCTCTTCGGGGCTCAAGCTATGGACGGGCACTGTTCCCCGAAAATATATTTCACCGCTGTCGACTGTGTCAGTGGTTCCAATCAGGTGCATCAGCGTGGATTTGCCGCTGCCGCTTTCGCCCACTATGCTTGTGATGGCTCCTTCCACTATTCTCAGGTTAATACCATCAAGTACGACCAACCGGCCCTTTTTCCCATAGCCATAGCTTTTTGATACCCCGTGCAAGGTGAACAGCAAATTCTGGGTCTTTTGGGGCTTATGCAGAACCGGTTTTTCTGATACAACCTTAATGGCTGGTCGGGCTGTTTCGGCTGGTTCGTCGCTCGGTTCTAAAGAAAATCGCTGGGATGGGGATATTCTGATGTTTGTTTTTTTGGCGGCAGCGTTTCCATTATACCAAAAAATATGGGCTAAAAATCTATTTAATTTTTTCCTGGCTTTTCCGATTCTTTTTCTGGTTTGTCTTAAAATCATTGGAAAGCCTCCTTTCTTTTTTGCAAAATAAACAAGGCTGGGGCTGCCGGTAAAATTGGATTCCGGCAGCCGCACAGCCTTTGATTGACTTGTTGAACATTTTGTTCAACGTTCTGTTCAACATTCATTACACATTTCATTGTACATTGGTTATGGTATATGTCTGTTAGGTACCCAACCAAACTTGATCTGGGACCCAGTGAACGTGAATATATCATAGTTGCTCAGATCGTTGATTATTGAGGGGATGTAGAAGGTCTGAAGCTTATGCCTAAGGTTGTCCTTTTCGGATTGCGACATGTTGAAAAGGTCTTGCTTGGTTATGTTCAGGACCTCGTTGGTATGCACCCCAAGGGAATTGTGGTAAGCACTGATGAATCCCTCGCGCTCCTGCAAAACAAAGCTAATGACGTTGAAATTTGAGGTCAAATCACCTGCACGGCTCTTTTCTGTTTGATCCGCCAAATGGATGATTTCTTGGACCCCGGCCTCGCCTCTTTCCAGGATGGTTACAATATTATGCAACTCTGCGTTGAGGAAGCTGAGCTCGGTTTTTGCCACATAAACCATTTTATCAACGTTGTCGCCCATCACTACCCAGCCGCTGCAAAACGTGGGCTGGCTGATACCGATCATTTCAGGTGTTATGCCTCTGCGTTGGAGAAATCTCTGGAGCTCCAGGATTTCGACCTTGTTTCTTATGTTGCTTTGTTCGATGTTGGTCTGGCTCTTCTTGGGCATTTTAGTCCATTGTACTAGGGCTTCTTTACGGATACCAACTGTCTTAACGCCTTTATCCACGATGTTTTTTATGGTTTCAACCACCTTGTTGGCTTCTTTTAGGTCCCAGCAATTACCGCCTATTGTGCCTTTGGCCAGCCTGGTGAAATGATCCTTATGCAGTTTGACTATGGCAGCATTTGAAGACCTGCAAGGAACTATTATGCTGTAAACCGTGATGTCTTTCTTTCTAGCATCGTCAACAATCTTATCAATGGTGTATTTGTTTGGGTTTTTGGCGCTTCCAGGGGAATGGGAACCGTCATTGCCCATTAGAATGACTACCCTGTGCGAAAGCTTACCCCTTGCTTCCCAGTTGCTTTCCCATATGCCCTGCCACATGCCGTCCAACACTGCCTCTGGATAGTCAATACTGGAGTGGGGGGTATCCTTTATGGGATTGATAATATTGTTGAAAGCAACAGCGTCCACAAATCCGCCGCCGGATGGGTGATGCCTGTAGACAATCCTCTTTGCCTTGTCAAAATAGAGATTATCAACATAGTCCCTGTATTCGACCATCCTGAATGCTATGTTCACTGTTGATGACAGTTCCTTGAGCTGATTCACCATCATCTTCATCACATCCTTGACTGCTTGTATGTACTCCGACATGGAGTGTGTGGTGTCGATGACAAACACTATGTCAATGTTCTTGATGCTCTTGATAATCTTTGACTGCTCAGTTTTACCCAGCGGGGAAGAGGAAGATCTAACAGCAGCCTCCCGTGGAATCGTTTCTTCAGTGATTTCAGCACCTTCAATATACTCGGCAAGGAAATTGATTTCTGCAAGCTCATAGTTCCTGTCACCATGGTTGAAGTATTCGAACTGTATCGCGGGCCATGGCATGGGTTTGGTCTTTCCTGTAAGCTTGGTCCTTGCTATGACCTTTGATGTGTCGCCTGTCTTGATGTAATTCATTGCATCCTCTTTGGTTGCAAGCACAAGAAGCGTGGTTACGCGGCGGCGTTTATTGGATTCTTCGTCTGGTCTTTCATATTTTAGGCCAAGCCTTGTGTCCCAGCTGGCAACGTCTGATGCAGAAACCCAGCCCAGACTTGGTTTCCTGGGTTCCTTGCCCACACAGTAGTATTCAACTTCGCCTTCCTTGGAGTCCTCAGGGGAGATGTCGAAGACAAAGTAGATCTCAAAGAAATCGAGGTTGCCAATAATATCGCCATAGGGCTTGTTCAGATATGGCACGCCCTGCTTTCTCGTGATGATCTTTCTCCTGAAGCCTAACTCATTGACCAGAGGGTCCATGCCAGCAAGGACGTATTTATAGGGCCTTTCTATGTCCTTGTTGACCGGAACCGGCCTTCTTGATGGTACATCTTCTGTTTGGTTATTCGATGCCTGACCGTTTTGGCCTTGCTGTATGTTTCCTCTGTTCCTGTCACAACCGCTGAAATTCAATGACGAGAGACAGAGACCGGCAACAACAACCATTAATATCAGACTGCAAGGTACTGATCTTTTACTCGTTCCGCTATTCGGTTTTTCGTTATTCAGTTTTTTAGTTCTTGTTTTTCGCATTTGTAATGCTCCTTTCTTTACTTTGGAAATTCCATTATCATTTGTTTTTAATAGATGTTTCATGGTGTTCAAGTTTCATGTCACTCAAAGAGCTAACTGATCATAGGGTTATTGGTTTATGGTATATGGGAGTTGGGCACCCAGCCGAACTTGATCCCTGATCCATCGAAGGGGAATATATCAAAGTCGCTTAGGTCGTTGATTAGTAAGGGGATATAGAAGGTCTGAAGCTTATGCCTGAGGTTGTCCTTTTCGGATTGCGGCATGTTGAAAAGGTCTTGCTTGGTCAGTCTTAGAAGACCGTTCTGGGGAATACCAAGAGCTCTATAGTATTCATCTAGAGGTACATCGTGTAGTTCACTTACAAGAAATTTCAATTCGATTTTGGAAACATATACCATCTTCTCCACTCTTTCGTCCACCACAATCCATCCTGTGTCGAATATTAAACCATCACAGTTACCAATCATTTCCATATTCACTGAGGGACGATTTATCATGCTCTCAATTAAGTCCCCATATTTTTCCTGGAATCTTTCAATATCTTCTTCTTTAATTTCGAGGGGGAAATCACATGCAAACTTCCCTGTTGATTGTTCTGATAATGTCATTAATGACATTGGGACCTGAGTCCTTAGTAATGGGAACAGCGTATCAAGAACAATCAACAACAACGCAAATCTAAATTTTACATTCTTTCTTATCTGATCCATCGCAGTATCCTTTCAAATTAAATTCCCTAACTAATTCCTTAACCACTCATTTAACTACTTCTACTTTGCTCATGTAAACAACGCAACGACAACGAAAACAACGAAAGACACCAAAGACTTGCCTGAGATGCTGGCTGGTTTTGTGTGAGACACGACTGTGCAAAGAAAAAATTAATAAAAACAGATAAGAAAATCTCATGTAGCCACTACCGACTTAATCTGGATTCATGACTGAGCAGGAACCCTTCTTATCTGAGTTTTCATTTGATTTTAACGGAACATGAGGATTCATAGTGTCTATCACATAGGATTTATCATATGGGACTACGCAGCGTATCACAGTGCCGGCAAGGAGATGGCACATGACCATCGCAGGACCGACATAGGGTTAACATGGGGTTAACGCAGCAATGCCAATATACCATATATTAAAAGCTGTCGACCGGCAGCATAAAAAATAATTCAATAATGAAAAATATTCAACAATATTGAGCAATTGGTCATATATATATATATTTTAAATCCCTTTAAGTTGACAGAATAGAAACTTATCCTTAATAATAAACAGCCGGCACCTGACCAAGCCAGGTGCCGGCTATAGTTTTAACCAAGAACCATGTCCTTGGATTAAAGAACATAAGCAAGAAACAAGCGTTCAAGCTGCTGTGTCTGTCAATCTGACTCCCTTGCCCTGTATCGAGCCGGTTGTCATCACGGCAACAGAGGGCTTCGCAAGTATGCATATGCTGAACGAAACCAGCATCACAATGAGCGTGAGGAAGCGGTAATTAAGGCTTTCCATGGTGCTGTAGGTATCAAGCCCCCATGCATGATAAATGGCCTCGGGGATTCTCCACAACGTTGCATACACTGCCCTGAAACCGTACATGACATCGCTTACCAGCACGCCTGTAGGATTCTCAACAGCCATACGCCTGAACCCGACATCCATCACCGCCTTCTTCACCGTGACAGAAAGCTGGCATATGCTTATCGCAAGGGCGGTGAACGCAATGAATCGCCATGTCTTGCTATTTATCCAGCTAAGCGCGAAGAAGTACGCAAGCATTGCCGAAGCAATGGCAAGGAACATCTGATAGCTGTCATGCGTAAAGAACATACCCACAAACGCAATCTCTGCAAATGTCCTCATCTGATTGAAATTAACCTTATACACGGTAATGCCCTTTCAAATTAACCTTAAGAATTCTCATCACCCCCCATCCACATGGAACGATAATCCTTGATGCTTTGAATTCTTAAAGGTCACGGGCACCACGTGTGCGGTGTTCCTCGAAAGTCTTCTTGGACTTCCTGGTTGTTGGTTGGGGTGGCTGGGGAGGGTATTTCCCGTAAACGCCAGCACCCTTGTTGGCATTGATGTTGGTCAAGGCGTCGCAGCCGCTTTTTGCAGCGCCCATCTTGACCTCGCCCTGAAGCATGCAGCCGCTTACCGTGATGGAAACGGCAACCATAACAATTACCAAAACAACAATGGAACTGTAACTGAACATCTTTCTGTTCGTCAACATGGTCTTTTCTCCTAACTGAGTTGACAATTGATTGACATTAATGAAACGAACGAACAAAAGACCCTACTACAGTTCCCTTGTGGTTATGCGGGCTTATCCATACACTCTTCATCACCCGTCTTCTCTTTCTCTCTCTTCTTTCTTCTTTTTGCTCTTTTTTCTCCTTTCTTTTCTTCTCTGTGTCTGTGTTTTCTTTTTGTTTAAGGACGCGTATATTGAACTGCGTCCCTCACGGAGTGTGGCTTATCACATGCGTGCCGCAATGCAATTTAGCAAAGGGCAAGGTAAGACCAGATTGTCAGGATTAGTATCTTCCTGAATATTTTCCAGTCTTCTTTTAGAATTAACATTAAGTCTTTCATAGTTCTTCTCCCCAAATCAAAAAACCATTAAAACATGATTGACTTAACGACTACAACACAAAATTCGAAAATACCAGGCCGGGTGCCGGGTCGAGTTTTAGCTCTAACCCGGCAACCCAGCTTTATGGTAGTATCAGGCTTATTTTCGGTAAAACGCTGCTTTGGTTATAACTCCCTTTCCAAAAGATTATCATCTCCATATCCCATAATGCACTGCGTATCAACCATTCCTCCTCCAAACCGGTTTGTTAACAATTCTGCTAATGCCAGCTTCCTTCTGTGTATAAGGGCTAAACAGATGCTGGCTGCTATATCGGCCGGCAACTTTAAGTCCATATTCACGAGATGTGCCAACAAAGAAAGGCCGTCACCCTTACCGTCCCAGACTATAACATGGGTGTTATTGCCCGGGGTCATGAAAACATATTGTATAGGCATCATCGCATTTCTCCTTAAAACATGTTTTGGTTATTGCATGTTTTAGGTTGGTTTATATTAGCAAGGGGCCCCGCTCAACGCGAACAGGGCCCCTGGTATTTTTCCTCACTCCAAGCAGAAACATTGTCACTCATGGTTGACCACGCCCCTAATTCAATGCTGTGCGGCCTGCAGTGAACCCAAATAGGTCCTCAAGCTGGCACACCAGACGGGCAATGGTCGTATCCATGGGCTGGAAGCTGCTCCTCATGCTGCCAGGGTGGAATTCGCAACTGCTTTCAGGCGAATCACCAGCCCCGGACATCATTCGGGAGCATTCATCCAGCATTTGGCCGAAACTATGTTCGCGGCCACTATGTCCTCCTCTGTTGCTTTTGCTTCTACTTGTGGTGGTAATCATCTGCGTTTACCTCCTAACTGCTGAACCCGTGTTTACTTAACTGCTCTGTCTTGCCCACCCATATAAACAGCAGGGCGAATGAGAAGAGCGACATCAAAAAACCAACACTTCTTACATCCATAATTTCTCTCCCAATTCTCTCTGTTACCCTTTGGTCTTAACAACTACAACGCAAAGCCGACGGTTGGATTCGAACCAACGACCTCCACCCTCCGCGGGTGACGCATCTACCGCTGTGTTACGTCGGCGGCTGACCTAATAACCAGCACACGGCACGGGATAAAGTCTTTCCACCACTTTTGGCCGGGATATCGCTCGCCATTTATAGAGAATAAATTGTCATTTCCCTGGGCATCATCATATGAATCCTGATAATATCGGCATTGTCATACTATGCCTCCTTAACAGAGGGGTTATAGTTGGCGGGGTAACAACCGCTTGCTAACGGTTGTGAGAAGGTGGCTACCGCCTTCCCTCGGCTTGTTTGGGTTGTGTGGGTGGGGGTTTTAGTTCCCCGGGATTATTTTACACCTCCATTTCATATCATCATTATAAGGTATTTCCTCTCACAAAGCGGGCTGAGGGATTTGAACCCCCGACCTTCACCTTGCTGGGTGGTTAAACCACCTTTGGGGTGACGCTCTACCGCTGAGCTAAGCCCGCAGATTAATATTATAACAAAAGTTCTGTCATCAACTGATTTGAAACTTTTGTCACCCTTATCCCAAATTCCCTTGGGGGGCGACGAATTTATTTAATTTACATATGAAAATCTCCTAAAAGAGTTATTGTTAACATTATGCCTTTTTCCTGTGGTCAATACCACAAAGGACAAAGGCTCCGAAAACACTTACTAATAGCATAACAAAGTGATGCAGTTTTAATCCGTTGTTAGCCAACGAATCAGGATCTCCTGTTTTGACAAGAGAGGTAACTCCCTGCGTTGCAGGCATAGCAGATCTCCCGGCTTCCTTGAAGTAGTATATTATATCCCCAGCAACAGCCTCAGGCGGGTTTGAATTGAGCCAATCGCTCAATCCATTGCCTGTGTAAGTCACTATCAGGAAACACACTACTGGAAGCACCAGGAGTAGCAGGAATCTCCACTTTGTCTTGATTGAAGCAACCAGGACAACAGCAAAGAAGATCCCAACCATTGCAGCCGCAATCCTTCCCCAAACGGGATGGAAACTCAACGCAGAGAAGAAGCCAAAGCCTATCAAAACCAATTTATGCATTTTGTTTTTCACGGTATTTCTCCTTTAAACAAAATATTGGTTTCTGCCTTTGGCTTCAGTTACGCACTCTATCTCTTTTGCCGTCAATAGCACTGGGATTGGGAACGGAATCCTTGTGTCCAACATAGTTCACAGAGACTGGTATGTTCTTATGTTTGGATACTCCGGTATCTTTCCATGAGGGGTTGAAATCAGTATGATTTCTGTTAACCTCATGGATAGAACCTTCTCCAATACCTGTTCTGCGTTCATGCGGGCCTTCGGAAAGCGCCCCTTCAATTCCAGCATATATCCTGAACGGCAGGATAGAATGCCCTTCACCCGTGGTTTCGATGTTGGCACAGCCACTCATCAAAACCAGGATGAAAACTAACATCACTGTTACTATTGTTTTTACGCTTTTCGCGTTTTTTGTAAGTTTCATACTTTTACCCTTTCAATGAACTTTGAAATTCACTCTAGAAGTTTATGAGCACAACACAGTGTTGGGCCCAAATCATACTACTAGTTCGTCGCCCCACCAAAGGGGATAAGGGTATTTTACACACAACGCGGGCGATGGGATTTGAACCCACGACCTCGATTAAGGATCTTGCAAAAACGAGCCAAACTACCTACTACTACAAATGCATTAGTCCAAACTCAAACGTTTTTGCTCACTTATTACCGCGCTCTACCACGAGAGACCAGACGGCTTACACAAATATGTGCATACATAAAGCCGTCAAGCCCCCTCTGAGCTACGCCCGCAAGTTAAAATAGACAGGGCCGCGAACCCCCCGGTGTCGCGGCCCTTTGTATCACCGCACTTCCTGATTTTTGACCATCAGCACACAATCAATGGCCTTAGTCTTGGTTAACAAAAAATTCACCAGTGCCTGTGACTAGATTGAACAGGACATTTTCAATCACATCAGATGTACCGACAAATTCAAGGCCTGGTTTGTCTCCTGGTGGAACCCTCAGACATAGCAACACTTTCGTTGGATTATCAATATTTTTCCAGCGCAGTCCCGTCACAAGGAAAGACCTGTGTTGTGATTGACCATTTTTCCGTATCTTGAGCAGTATATTGATAGTACCAGAGGTGTTTCGCGCCTGTTCAATTGATAACCACGAAAGAAGCAATCCTGTTAGGTTTGGGTTCTTTTCGTCCTTCAGTATATCAAATCTTACTGTTGCCATAATTTTTTCCTCCTGTCAGGCCCTAAGAAGGGCGGTTAACATCATCACTTAACGATTCACCAGCACATGCCATTTCCTTGTTGGGTCGATCTCCATGCATGTCTTTACTGTGATCAGGTTCGTGTGTTTCGTGTCCGACGCGATGGTCAACGGGAGGGATTTTCACAACCTCCCCATGCACTTCTTTGTCACAAACAACCTCCACAACAACAACACCGCCTTCACATATTTGTGGCTGCTCTTCATCAGGCACACGCTCTCGCTTGCTAGGATCATTTGGGTATCTCAATCTCCTGAACCCGCCGCCAGCTGCGAACGTAGGAGTTGTCCCAACAACTGTAACGCTTTTACTTGTGTGTGCTCCAGAATCTAATCTTTGTGGTGTCATAATGACACCCCCTTTCTTATGCACTGAACATTGATTAAGCCCTGCCGACCACACATCGGCTCGCCTTTCCTGGCACAGGCTTCCGGCCCGTCAGCACTCGGGCCAGTAATATACATGCATGTATAATACATGCAAACGCGGGCTAAGGGATTCGAACCCTCGACCTCGAGTAATACAACAGCTCGTGTTCTGCCACTAAACTACGCCCACAGGTGGTAATAATATGATCCGCGGACTGCCCACCCCCACAGTCCGCTGGCCCATTTGGATCACACCTCCAACCTATATGTTTAGAAGAAAGCTTAATGCGCTCCGGCTGGATTCGAACCAGCGACCTTTGCCTTACAAAAGGCAACGCTCTACCGCTGAGCTACGGACGCATGAGAGCCAGACGGCTCTCGAGCCAAATCCCTGCTAGTTTAACCCAACAGGCATTGACTCATGGAACTCCAGTCCAGATACGTCATAGACCGGAACCCCAGCGAAACAGTAGGCCTCAATAGGACTACCGTTTCCGTCAACGGCACCTGGTATCAGAGTCATCACGTTATCAAAACGCAAAGGCTCTTGTGGAACCGCGTCGCACATGGGGTACATGGGGTCACCCCACTCGAAGACCACAGCCATCCTAGTTTCCCCACAATAGGGACAACTAATAGGGTTGTCTTCGCTTACACCGTGCGGCGTGTTCTGAACCAGATGACCATTAACACAGAAGTGAGTACAAGCTGGTGCACTCATAAGACACCTCCTTTCAAGGAAGGTTAGCAAATACCGGCAATTCCCGCAACACACGGAAGGGAGCCAGCAGGACCTTGTTTCTGAATCCACTTCTTTCGAAGTGAATTTATCAGCAGACATGATTTGATTTTTACATTTCTCATTTGTCCGCTGCTTTTCTGAGAAACCTGTGCTAACCCAGCATATGAAAGGCTTGTACAACTTCTGTTTGCTGCAAAAATCACATATACAGCAAAGAAAACCGGAAGCGAAGGGGATCGAACCCTCATCCAGCGGTTGTTGGCCGCTTGCTCTGCCCCGAGAGACCAGGCGGCTTAAACCAAAGCGGTCCAGGCCGTCCGGTCTCTCTTTGAGCTACGCCCCGGAAGGGGTCAGGCAACAGCCTTATCAGGCTGCTGCCTTTTCGGATGCTTTTCAGACAGAAGAATACTCTCTGCCCTTAGAGCATCCCGGAGGAATGACTCCGCAGAAGGCATATTGCCAGCCGCTTCCGCAGCTAAGGCCTTCTCCATGAGAATCTCCACGAACCTCCAACCCAAGCTCCTGACTGACGCCAGGAACTCGTCACGAGGACTTCTGGCCTTGAAACCGTCTGTCCAGCTGTAGGTTCCGGCTATTCCCCCGACAACAACGACTTGTGAATTTGGCATCGCAAGCTCCTTTCGGTTAAAAGTTAGCAAACATAATACCAGCAGTTCCCGCAACATGCGGGAGGGGGCTGGCAACCCAGATTACAATCGTTTAACTCTTTTACATGGCCTTTTTGTTTTTAGGCCGTTTTCTACTTTTTCTTGTTAAACATTTGTTTGCTAACAAACCATATAGGAGTTTCACGTTCCCACTAACACAAGCCGGTTATACACGTTACAGTTCTCTTCCCTTCATCACTCCAATTTGATTCTTTTCCTGCACTCACACAATGCTATGATTGATAATGCGAATACAGTAGCCCATGCAGTGGTTCCCACCCCAACAGACACGGTGGAGTAATTATATGCGTGCATTAACTTTTTACAAAAAACAAGGAAAGACGCATAGTTCACGGCGAAGAATGCCACAATCAATATATAACATTTGTTAGTATTTTCTTAATCATTTTCCAGTCCCTTTCCTTTCTCTTTTTCTTCATCTATGAGTCTTTATGATTTCTCCCGCTCCTCAAGTATCTTCCTGCATTCATCACACATGGCTATTTTCATCATGATTACATGAAGCTTGTCTGGTTGTTTTTTTCGTTCTGATTGGTCCAATTCCATGAACTCAAGCTCATCCTTCGTCAGATGTTCGTGTTTTTCCGACATAAACAAAATCTCCTCAAAAAAGTATGTTTCCCTGTTGGTTAACCCCAGACAAGCCAAGACTTGCCTAAGACATGTTTTTTATAGCAAAGCAGGCATGCCAGTCACGCCTGGTTTATAAACAAAAGAAAGGTTCAGCTACAGGAAACCAACCCAGACTACTTTATGTTTTATCGCCCGTACGCCTTGGCGCAAGACCACAGACACATTCATGAATGTTCATGATTCCGGGCATGTGCGTTTGGCACATTGCATATCTGGTTTGGATTTAATGGCAATCCTTCGCCGAACCTTTGGGTTCATTTTCAACGGACTTTCTTTTTTAGGAAAGTCCGAGGCCTTGTCTTTGTCAAGGTGTGATTCTGTGTTGTTGGTGAACATGAATCCCAGACGGCTTGATTTGGTGTGGTGTGGTTCAAGCCGTCCAGCCTATGATGTGATTGATATCCGAGATTTGACTTCTTGGATATCTCTGTACATCTGGGTGTCAGTGGGTATCCCTGGATGTCATGTTTTTCATGTGTTTTGGATACCTTATCTTGAGTCCCCCGGAGAATAAATACTTTATCCCCCGGAGGTCCTTGCACTTATGATTTTATGGTGTTGGTGTTTTTGATTGGATGGACAGACCGCCTGCAATTATTTTGCAAGCAGCCATATCCGTTGTGAATAGGAACAGGCGCCAGAGGAAAGACCCGGCAAGCCGGAACCAACCTCATTGCGGCGCCTGTTGGGGGGATATAAGAACTATGGACGAAAGCTTTATAAACTTATCGTTTGTTGCCACTTAGGAAGGGTGACAGATACCTTTAAATATAGGTAATTTAATTATTTATTGTCACTATTAGGTAGTTACATATAAGGGGTATATTGGGAAGAATATGGTGCGAATGGTATCGAGGAATCGTAATGGGTGCAGTACTCATACGGATGAACTGAGAGATTACACAGGAACGCTTCTGGAAGACGAATTTGTCCCCATGTGCAGGAATCCTGCATTGTGGGAAAGGACGGATTACAAAGGTTATACTGATTCAGCAGTGATTGCTATTGAAAACCAGCCTCGTGAGGAAAGCAATCCTATGGATTCTGAAGGCAGGGGATGGAACCCGCTGGAGCCCAATGAAAACAAATTTCCATATGGAAGTAAACTCTTCAAGCACGTAAATGAAAAACTCGACAAAAACAGGGGTTCAAAGCTGGCGTTTTTCACTGCAAGGGGAACATCATATGACCGGTTTCACGGCGTAGATGCGTTCTTCATATACGGGGATGGCATGTGCACCATTGACTTTACTCTGGATCGTCACAAGATAGAGTACAAAGCGGATGTCACCATGCAGATTAAGTATGGATCTGATGAAGAGTTCCAGCTATATGCTGATGATATAGCCGACATACTCGGATACCCATCAGGAAAACTTCAGAAAATCCGTAGTGCTTATATGCAGTTACACGCCGCTGCATAACTTGAAACCCATGGCTGCTTATAGCAAGGAACTACACAAACGCTATAAGCCTTATCACATCCCTAAGGCCTGGGGCTAGCCCAAGTATAAGGATGACTATTTTCAGGAAGTTGTTGAAGTTGCCCGGCTCGCCGTAACGGTCTATCAGCCACAGGACTGGCAGGACTACTACGGCTTTTAGGAAGAACATCACGACCGGGCCGAACATGGGGATGAAGATGTTGGGCACCACATGCTGCTCCCAGTAGCCGAAGAATGTCAGTGCAACGAACGTGGCAGAGGCGTCGAAGAAGTGGGCTGAAAGGATTGTGAGGTTCTGGTCTGACAGCAGTGATGCCATTTCCTTGGTGCGTTTAGTGATGGCTTCCCACCTGCCGATCGTCATGAAGATCCATGTCCAGAATGCCCAGAACCCCAGGACCATGAGCAGCGGGGTGAGTGCCAAAATGGGTGTCAGGTATACATTTATGGCGCACAGTACAATGCCTATGCCGGCCATGACCTTCCAGTAGGGCACACCACCCTTCTTGAGCGTAAACCCGAGCAATGCCCTCTTCCTGCCGCCAGTCGCCTTCTGCACGAGCAGGGATATGAGCAATACCAGGAGGGCTAGGCCAAACGTGATGAGGTAGCTCCCTGGTGTGGGGAAGATGGGTGAGCTGTAGAATGCGTTGAGCCCTGGCGTGGCCAGCCTGCCTGCAAAGGCGGAGTCATGCAGCACGCGGGTCGAGGAACCCCAGAATATGAAGGGCAGGATGGCGTACAGGAAACGCTTGTCTATGCCTATGCCGAGCCTGCGCAGCAGCCGGAAAACCAGGTAAACCCCGATTATGAGCAGTATGCCATACACTATGGTGTTGACCGGGTTGTACCATCCGTTCTGTATGATGGGCAGGATGAAGGTGTCGTAAAGGAAGTCGGCCATGGTATCATCTGATATATTTTTTGCGGTCTGTTGTTAAATATGCCCCACAGAATCAAAACGCGCGAAACAAAACGATGAATGCATCAGAACGCCAAATAGAGCAGCGATGCGCCTGCGCCGAAGAGCAGGCCAGCAACCAGGCTTGAGATTAATATCATTGAGATTAACAGCATTATGCGGCCGAGATGGAGAACAATTTCCCTGAAAGCAATGTATTCTATGATATTTGTTCTATTGGCCTCGTCGTAGCCCATTGCATCGAAGGGTATTTCCTTTATCATCTTTGTCATTCCATACAATGAATCAAATACATATACCTGTAAGGCCGTTGTAACAGTGGCCTTTATCACCCAGACAATGGCATTAAGCATTGCACCAAGCCTAAGTACCAGCCTTCTCTTAATGTCTGAGTATTTAGCCACAATGATTGTTACAAGCAGTGAGGAGAACAGTGATATGGTTTCAACAAGGCCCAATGCTGTGAAACTGTTCAATATGGAGAAGAATATGAACACGGGCCATATTATCTTGGCTACACCGCTTTCAACCCCATAGCCAATGAAAGCCATGTAGCTTTTCAGCTTCTGGTCTGTGAATATCTGTCTAATAGAAAAATTGATCGGTTCATGCACGTCATCAGAAAAGAACAGCGGGATAATTGAGAAGAACAGGAGGGATGAGACTATAAGGAACAGGGCCTGGAAGCCCAGGGTTGCCAGGATAATGCCGCCGATTACAGGACCTGCTACATGGAATACGGAAATGAACATCTTAGCTACCCCAATCTCCTTTCCCCGATTCTTTTTCTTGCTGAATTTGGCGAAATCGGTGTGGTATGCCAGCCAGAACAGGGCACTGCTTACACCAAGAACAGCAGCCAAAAGGTATAGCGGCCAGCCATGCGTCTCGAGCGTGTAAAGCATGATATGGAAGAGTATCAGCAGCGGCATGCTGAACAGCATGCAGTGCTTGAAGCCAAACCTTGAGGAGATCTTGGCTGCAGGGACAGAGAAAAGTGCATGGAACGCACTAAAAATTGCATAGAAAAGGAAAACCCATGCAATGGAGTAGCCAGTCTCCAGCAGATAGATTGGGATGAAAATAGCGATCATTGACATCGTGAACGACCTTATGGCTATGCTGGCGTACAGCTCGTTCAGCTCCCTGTTCCTAAGGAAATACAGAAACCGATGGTGCCCATGCATGATTTAAGATTGGCCTGGCTTGCTAATAAATACAAATATGCATGTTCTTGAAAAGGAAGTTAGCCATATAAATTGTTTATTGTTGGATATATACTATGTTCCAGACCATCAGAGAAAAAATTTCGGGAAGGGTTGGATACCTATTAAAAAACCAGAAATGGGTAAAGATGTCATTCGGGATGGTGGTTGGCCGATACTTCAATCCAACTGCTGGGGCACAATGAGCTATATTTTTGAAGCTGATGAGGCAATTCAAGAGGCCTATGTTGAAAGCGGGTATCGAATGGGTGATTTTAGTAGTGCGCACGGCGACTTCTTATACTTCCCAGATTCAGATAGGCCAGGTTATGTTGGAATGCGTGCATTTGAGATATTTCTTGAGAAATACTTCAATTTAGTAGAAGGTGATATTGATGGTAACCCAACCATTAAGGCATATTACTGGGATGCCCCAGGCAGTGAGTTTTTTGGATTTGAACTAAGGCATGCTGCCTTTCCTTTAGGGCCTGACCTTCTATTCCACCAGGAAAATGAGGGTGATCCTTTTTGTATAATAAGCGAAAATGAGTATCTTGAAAAAATCCGAAAACGGAGGATGACCAAGATGGAAATAAAGACATTTTCAATCCGATAAGGGTGCATAATTCACAACCTTTTTGAGTGAGTGGCAACAATTATATATATAGGAAGAGGTAATAAATGTAGTGATAGGTATATTCACTACTTTGAAGTGGCATTAGATAATATTGGAATTGGAATGGCGTTTTGACAGATGTCGTTTGGAGGATGCTATGTACGATATGCACGTTGCTGACGCAACGGCCTATCAACACCATACAGTATGAAAGGTGATATGATGTATGACATGATGATACGCAAGAAGGTGCTGAAGATACAGGAACGCCTCGGCATGAGGCTGGGCGTAGCCTATGGAACATCCAAGATTCCTGTTGCAAGGAGCGCGGACCAGGTGCTTGAATGCTTGAGGGAATTGTACAAGGTAGGGCTCAGGGCATTCGTGCTGCCTAAGGAACTGTTTGGCGGGATATACACAAGCACTGACCTGTACAAGGCCAAATACGGAGAGCTGCTCAAGATAAGGGAGCTGGCCAGCAAATTCAACATAGAGCTTTCGCTCAGGCATGACAGCCTGCCGGGCCAGCCTGATGAGGTCCTCAACACGTTCTGCAACATCATGTCCATCATGGATGCCCGGACATTCATAGTGCAGCCCAACTTCTACGCCAACATGCCGCAGGACCAGGCGCTCAAGCTGGTGATATACAAGCTGAACGAGATAACCACCAACCTGAGGGTGAGCGCCAAGATAGGCGTGGAAAACACCGGCAGGATGAGGGAAGTCGGCTCTTTCGAGGACATGGTCGACATAGTAAAGCGTACCAGCGGGACAGAGCCCATAGTCAACTGGGCACACATCCATGCCCGCGGGTCTGGGTCGCTCAGGAGCCAGGAAGACTTTAGCCGCATAACCCAAACGCTGCGCAGGGAGCTGGGCACGGGCTGGATGCAGAAGGCATTCTTCATCTTTTCTGGCGTGTCCTACGGGCCTTCGGGCATGACCCGACTGGCGCCCATAGACGGGTCAGACCTGAGGTTTGAATACCTCATAAAGGCATCCATGGCAATGGGCCTGCGCGGCACAATAATACTTGACAGCCCTGAAAAGGAGAAATATGTGGTCAAGAACCTCGAGAAGATCAGCGATATGGTGAGATAGCCCTAATCAACTATAGAAGGAACAGTAAAAACAGTATCGCGAACAGCACCGCAAGCACAAGAATCCCTGCTAATACCGCAACCTTCTTTTTGCTCTCCTGCTGTTTTGTGCTCGGGATAATTCTTCCTTCTTTCTTGTACTTTGCCTCAACAGATGTGCCGATTGCCACTCCAACGGAAACGCCCAGAGCAGGGCCTATTCCGATCAAACCCGGCATTTCCAGTATAAAGCTGATCGGGATCCATGCGCCTGTGAAGATAGCAATGCATATCCCCATCCACATGCCTACAAAATGGCCTTCAGGGTATTTCTTTTCCGCGCTTTCGTTCTTGCTCATGTCCGTGCCCTTGTAATTATCTCCCATATGATATGGATTGAATTAATGGGAAATAAAAGCTTACGAAAGGCGCGATAAAGCATAAGCTGGTGTGATTATGTATAACACGGCCGGGCAGGCATCCTGCTCTTCAGGAATCTTCAGGAATCCGCTCTGCACCGGAGTAAATCTCCTCAACATTGAGGATTATCCCCGATTTCGGGTATAATGACGGGCTTGACCTTTTGTTTTCAATCCATTCAACAGTATCCTCAAAGACCTGGCCGTCTTTATGGAATTCGGCAGTCCCCTTGACCTGGTATGATTTCCTGTTCTCCTTGTCCAATACAACAAAGGATATCCTGGGGTTCTCAAGCAGGTTCTTCTCGGTTTTGGAGAACTTGTTGTCTGCTATCAGGATTTGCCCGTCATTATAGACCTTAAGGAACTTCAGGTAGATGATGTTTGGGATGCCGTCTTTTGTCGAGGTCGACAGAATGTGCAATTCCTGGTTGTCAATCACTTCCTGTATGTGCTTTGGGATTTTCATAATAGTATAAAGGATTGGGTCACATGCTTAAAAGCGTTGCCTGAATCGTGTCATTAAAGCCGTTCTCATGACCACTTACAGCAGACAATCGGGACAGCAGACAATCAAATTGTGAACCAGTTAACGCACGTTTTTATTTCTGCAATTGTTATATAGTTGGTATATGATAGGGTGATAGTGAAAGCATGATAATTACCATATCAGGCATTCCGGGCTCAGGCAAGACGACGGTGGGAAGGCTGCTGGCAAAGAGGCTGGGCTACAAGTTCTATTCAATGGGCGACCTTCGCGGGAAGATGGCAATGGAGCGAGGCCTCACCATCGACCAGCTCAACGAGCTGGGTGAGAAGGAGGAATGGACGGACAAGGAAGTTGATGAATACCAGGCTGAACTGGGCCGCAAGGAGGGCAACTTCATCGTTGATGGCTGGATATCATGGCATTTCATTCCCCATTCGTTCAAGGTGCTGCTCACTGTTGGCATGAAGAAAGGCGCTGAGCGGGTGTTCAGGCATCAGCGGCCGGATGAGGATAAGGTGGCCACAACCCCGGCCATGAAGAGGATGCTGTCCAAGCGAGTCAAGCAAAGCCAGGCCAGGTACATGAAATACTACGGCATCAAGGACTTCCTCAACCACAAACATTACGACCTGGTCGTGGACACCAACGGCATCAATGCAAAGCAGGTCGCCGGCAGGGTTCTGGACGCGGTTGAGAAAAATTAGCCTAGAAGCATATCCACACTATCTGAAAATCCTGCCTTCGATATCCTTCCTTGCGATGAGCAGATACCATATGCCGAAGAAGATCATGAGGATGACGAACATGCCCCACTTCCATATATGCCAGTGCACGTCCCACATGGCATTTATGCCGATCCATTCCGCAAGCGGGTATATCATCAATAGCCTGGCCAGGTTTGCAAGGAACGTGATGGGCAGGAATATGGCCAGGCCCTTTGCCTTTGCCTTCCACGTGGCTCCGCGGAATAGCAGGACAAGGAACGCCAAGAAAAGCATCTCCCCGATCCCCAAGCACAGGGCGATTATTTCCACGTTAAAGCCAATGCCAGGGGAGCCATAATAAAGCATTGTAGATGCTGCCATCTCCACGGGCCAGCCCAGGGAGCTTTGTATGAGGTAGATGATGTTTGTTATAAAGGCCTGCAGGCCGGTCATGTCAACATAGTCGAGAACCAGGCCCCACACTATCCAGTAAGCGGAAAGCCCTACCAGCAGTATAATCATGTTAATGGCGGTAAATTTGACGAATCTTTTCCTCTCCTGCTCACGCCTTCTCGTCAAGCCCTGCATGCATTTCAGAATACCGGATAATATGCCGGTTAATATGCTGAAAAGCGTGCCGGATAATGTTTTACCACCCATGGATTTCCCCCAATGGATAATTGTCTGCGCCCTGTTAAATTGTTTATTAGATGGATTGTAATGGATTGTACCGGACTGTACCGGATTGCATTGGAACTGTCCTAGTATTACACTACTGTTGCTGCTTCAGAAGTAGGTTGATCAGGTTCTCCTGCTTGTTTGTGCCTATCACGGCATCCATGTTGTCGATTGTGTGGAATATCAGGGCTTCCATTGTTGCAGGCGGGGTTGGTCCGTTCTCGCCGAAGTGGCTGGCCACTATATGCAGCACCTTTTCGGGGAATTCGCGTGTGTACAGCTCGCTTGTGCCGGCCATTGTGTGGTCCAGGGTCAGCTCAGTCGGCTGCCATCCTGCGGCTGATTTCTTCATGCCCCACAGCTTGCCGATGTCATGCACAAGCGCGGCCGCTATTAGGGCATCCATGTCCAGCTCCATGCCATAGACAGTGTTTATGGTCTCTGCAACGCTTATGGAAAGCTTTGTTACTGCATAGGTATGCTCAACAAGGCCTATTTCATATGTGTGATGGAACTGTATGCTTGCGGGCGCGTCCTTGAGGTCGGCTGCCTTGTATTTCTTTGCAAGGCTGGTGTGTGACATGGCCGGGTGCTTTAGCGCGTCAACTACCTTTTTCCTGAGCTCCTTGTCCTTTATCATGTTTGCGAGCTCTGTCAGGTCCGAAAGCTTTACTGTAACTGGCATAATGATCACTTTTCTCTATTGGATGAACATAGTGGGCACAATGGGTTTAAAAATGTTGTTTTTGCTTGGTCGCATATTACATTAGGCGTGCTTTGCATATGAGTATCTTTTTTGAAACTGTGTTTTTTATAAACCTGCAAATATACCTGTCATATATCACGTTAAAAGGTGGGACGGTATGAAAACACTGAGATGCCATTACTATAGTACAAAGGAATGCGATTTCATTGCCAAAGGCAAGGACAGGGATGCGGCCATAAGGGCTATCATGGATCACACTGCCAGGGAACACCCCGAGCTATTGCGCGACATGACACCTGATATCCAGAGAATAGTTGTAAAAAAGATGCATGAGATTATGGCATGAGCCTGTCCTGCACAGGCTAGACCACTTTGAACTATTGGGTAATGTGGTCATGCCCCCTAAAGAACGCACAAAACCACACCTGGTTATGCTGAGTATGTTTTTTGAAACCAACTGATACCTTTTTTGAAACTGTCTGGTTTTTAAGTATTCAAATGAAATCTTGGTATATAGATTATATCTTATATAAAAAATATACTTAAAGGATATTGGTTATGTTCCTCGAATGCCCCAGAGTCCCGGAGCCCCAAAAACGCTCTCCTACGCCCCATGAGGAGGAACACAGAGGCTCCGGGCATTTCCGTTAAGAACGGGGAAATATAAGAGGGGGTGACTGGAATGGAAGGGACAAATGCGCACGCAGTGGAGAATGGCTGTACCGGGTTTTATGCAAATGACAGCCACTGGTATAACGAAAGGAAGTGGTCTGGTTTTTTCAGGCAATGTTTCACTCTGAAGAGTGCTGTTTACAGCTTCGTTTGGAGCGGGTTTGTCACTTCTTACCTTTTACGATTCATCTTCGTGGTCATGGGCTTGTAACAGCCTATGAAATCGGTATATTTGGGGAGGTGATTGGAATGGAGAGCAATGGTATGAGGTATGTAAAGGTCTACACCACGCCGATGTGCCCATGGTGCCAGATGGCAAAGGATTTTCTAAGGCAGCAGGGGGTGAATTTTGAGGAGATAAACGTGGATTCAGACCAGGGAGCAGCGCGAGATATGATAGATAAGTCCGGCCAGATGAGCGTGCCTGTGATAGACATAGACGGATACATAATAATCGGCTATGATGAGAGGGAAATAACAACCGCACTAGATTGGATAAAACCGGATTAGTGCTGGCATGAAGCATGGCGGCGGGGAAAGAGGCACGCCAGGATTCTGTTATTCTGTGTCTCTATATCTCTTCAAGGCCCAGGAACTTCCTGGTGATTGACGAAAAGTCTGTTTTCTTCAGTATTATGTTTTTTGGCTGGAACATGATTATGTCCGGATAATCTGAAAGGTATCCCATGTTGTGCATTTCCTCAAGCATTTCATGCAGCATGAACTCTTTCTCGGAGTGGAAGTCATTGAACACCCCCAGCATAACAATCTGGTTGCCATGGCCTATGCTTACGAACTCGTTCATCTTCTCCGAAATCTTTCTCCTGCATTCATCAATGTTTTCTCTGCCCTTTTCAAGGTCGAATCTTGCGTGCAGAAACAGCAGGGGCTGGCCCAGTTTCTTTATGTTTGGTATCATGGCCTTCTTTATGAACCCTTCACGTATCAGCTTGTTCCTGGTTTTTGTTATGGTGGGCACCGCGATTTTAATCAGCCTAGAAAGCACTGTAAGGTTCATGCCAGGGTATTTCACAAGGGCATAGAATATCCTCTTCTCCTTGCCGGTAAGCTTTAATGAGGCCTTAACTGGCGCATGCTCAGGCTCCTTTTTTTTGTCCAGCTCGAACAGTTCTCCGATGCCTTTGCTGTGATCCATGAATTTGAAGCTGTCGCATAGTTCAAGCGGCATGCAGACGGAATTCTGGCTCCTGTTGTTGTTATTGAACATGCTGTTGTTCAGGGAGTCGAATGCGTGGCTTTCAGTTAAATTCCTGAAAAAGGAGAAGCTGATGAAATCCCTATGGGTGGAGTACATGAGCACAACCTCCGGTATCCTGAACCTGCCGTCCATGACTTTGAACTTCCTCGTGAATTCGGAATCGGATGCCTTGCCGTGGGAGATGCATACAAGCTCGAATCCCATGCCCAGGAAATTGGGTACGTTGACGGGAGCTACCCAGTTATGCTTCAGCAGCTTGTTCCTTATCGCTGTTATGGTGGACCTTTTTATGCCTGTTTTCTTGGATAGCTGGATGTCATTGCAATTGGGCCATTTCACAAGGGAGTAAAAAACAGTCTTTTCTTTGTCGGTGAGCTTCAGCCTTTTCTTTTCTAGCCTTTTTACCTTTACTTCAAGCCTTTTGGCATATTCTTCAAGTTTTTTTCTTAGCCTTTCCTTTTCAGTCTCGTCATTCTTGCGCTTTGTTACGTCCTGGACAATAGTAATGTATGTGTTGGTTTCTCCCTTTTTGTCCTTGAGCAGGGAAGGCGTCACTATAACCGGGAACTTTGAGCCGTTCTTTTTCCTTAACATGGTCTCGAATCTTGACAGCTTCCCTCCCATTATGCTGTTCAGGTTTGACTTTATTTTTTCAGCCTCCTCCTTCAGCAGTAAGCCGTGAAGAAACCGCTTACGTTGGAGTTCCTTCTTTGAGTAACCGGTCATACTGCAGAACGCGTGGTTCGCGTCGATTAGCCTGCCCTTGCGGTCGAACACCACCAGGCCCTCTGCAATATGCGCCAGCACATCGCTTACGAACATCTTCTCATCCTCGAGCTCACTTGTCCTTTCCTTAACCTTGGTCTCCATTTCACCATATGCCCTTCGGAGCTCTTCCTTGGTTTTCTTGTAATCGGAACTTTCAACAACCCTCCAGTCGCTTCCCTGCCTGATAACGGAGAACTGGTGATTTGAGACCACGTTCAGGACCTCTGATGCGCCGCATTTCTCAAGGGAATAAGCGCAAACCGCAAGCATATTGTGCTTGTCGATTGTGCTGTTCACCTTGGCTTCATAATCGGTGAACCCTCTCCAGTCCTTCTTGTCAAGCCAGAAGGTATTTCCTGTTATACGCAGCCCGTCAAACCCCATTTCTAGGGCATGCTTTTCCTTCTCCATCCAGCCTCGCAGCGCGCTGTCCGCATCAAACCTTCTGTTCCGCGTGTAAAATTTTTTGTAATCCATGATCTCTATCTGGCCTTTTTTCATATAGGCATCCAGGTTTTTCACTTCCTTACCAAGCGCCTCTTTTGCATCATTGCAACCCAAAGGCGCAGAAGTGATCCACATGCACATCTCGTTGTTCTCAAGGCCTGCCTTGAAATACGGCACGAGTATTTCAAAAAGATCCTCTTTTCCGCTGTAAAAGAGGCAGAGATGAGTGCCCCATGGCACATTGCCTATGACAGATGCTCCTGTTTTCCTGAGTTTTTCAGCCATCCCGATTACCCCTGGTCTTTGTTTTGCCAATGCGTTTGCACTGCAATTGGCATATTCGCTATTGCCATCCAAAAAAATAAAGGCAAAAACATTAAGTACTTTTCTCTCAATATTTAATACTTATTATTTAAATCCTTTTCTTATGATAATATTCATAAATAAAACATGTCAATTATTAAAATCTAAAAAATATGCAAAAATAATATTATTTTGATAAAACCAAAAATCAAAAATTACATATTATTATCAAAAAATGAAAACTGTAATAATTATGATATTTTTATGATAATATTTTTATCAAACCAGAGGTTTTTATTAATCATCAATCAATTTATTCTTTGTGGGATTAGTAGGAAAATTTTAAGCTATCGGGGGTGACCATGCTAATGCACCATGTTCGCGGGAAACACAATACATGCATAATATGCAGCAGGAAAATAAGGACCGGATACATGATCTCGCTTGGCGGAATGTCAATAACATGCTGCAAGTCACACATTGGCAATGCAAAACGCGGCAGGCAGGAACCTTTGGCTGCTGCCAGGCAGACGGCCGGGGCTGGATAACTGCGTTCATGTATTGATGATATGCATATTGACATGAAAAGGGGAAAGGGGATAGAATGATTCCGGTACAGATAAGGATTACTAAAAAGCTGATTGACATAATCGATGAACTCATAGAATGCGGCATTTATTCGAACAGGTCGCAGGCAATCAGGGATGCCGTAAGAAGGAATGTTACCTACTATTACAGGATTGACGTGATCAAAGGGGATAAGCTCCCATTAAAGAGGGGCATTCATGAGGCATGCGAACATGAAACATGGTAGTGTGCGATAATTAGCGGGGGTGGTAAGATGAAAAGGCTGAAGTGCAGTGACATCAACGAGAATGGATGCGGTTATGTAGCAAAAGGGAGAACGTCATGGGACGTGGTAAGGACCATGTTCAATCACGCTGCAAGGGAACACAAGGAAGTGCTGATTGACATAACAAACGAAGACCAGATGAAAATGATAGAACTGATGAAAAGAAAGATGATAAACGTATACAATTAAGCCGTTGTTGCATGGTATCGTGGTGTTAGGGGCGATAAGATGCCGAAGGGAAAAATGAGTCAGAAGGATATGGAAAGGAAGAAGAGTATGGTAACCATGATGTGCATATGCGAAGGGTGCCAAGCTGGAAGAACTGCAGCGCAGAAGGCGAAGGGGGGAAAGACCGCTTGGAAGAATCAGATAAAGCGGTCAAGCCGGTTAGGGAGAAGGGATTCTGCTTCGCGGCAATAGGAAAAAGCGGCTGCATATCAGAAGAAAAGGGCTGCATATGCGGTTCATGCCCTGTCACATCAAAGATGGGCCTGAAGCACGGATACTACTGCACAAGGGGCTCTGAGACGGTTCAGATAAAGAATGATTAGACTGGTGGCTGAAAGGAACCTGGAATCTCATCTGCATATTAAAAAGAATGGGGAGGTGAAGAAAATGAAAAACATTGTTGAAATCGCGGCTTCAAACGGGAATTTCAATACACTGGTTAAGGCAGTGAAAGCTGCGGGTCTTGTGGATGCCCTGAGCGGAAAGGGTCCGTTCACGGTTTTTGCGCCGACGGACGATGCATTCGCCAAGATACCAAAGGAGAACCTTGAAGCATTGCTGAAAGACAAGAATGAGCTAAAGAAGGTTCTGCTTTACCACGTTGTTAAAGGCGACGTGTCTTCCGGCCAGGCAAAAGGGCTTAGCGAAGCCAAGACCCTTTCAGGCGATAACATAAACTTTCACAACAAGGGACTCATAAAGAGGTGTTTTGCTGTCAAGGACGCGTGCATAACCCAGCCTGACATAAAGGCAAGCAACGGAGTCATCCACGTGATTGACAACGTTCTGATACCCGGCTGAGATGTTGGAGGGTTGGGTTGTTAATATATTAGTTTGTTTGTTCGGGGCCCGGCATTTCCGGGCATTGATTATTACTGTATCTTACTGCACCAGATATGTTGGATTCAAGTAAATGGGGAGGTGAAAAAATGAAGGGTATGAATAGTTTAATACCGTTTGCAGTCGTTATATTGGCCCTGGTTGCAATCGTAGGATTTGCCGCAACCATGCCGGGTTCAACGACGGGAAATATAGTCCAGGTTGCTGTAGGCGCTGGTTCGTTCGGCACACTGGTGACCGCAGTTCAGGAGGCTGGCCTGGTTGACGCCCTTTCAGGCGAGGGGCCATTGACCGTATTCGCTCCGACAGACGATGCGTTCGCCAAGCTGCCGGCAGGAACAGTGGAAAGCCTGCTGGATGACAAGCCTGCTTTGACTAATGTGCTTACTTACCACGTTGTTCCGGGCAAGCTCATGGCATCAGATGTGGCTAGTATGAGCAGCATCACCACGCTGCAGGGACAGGACCTTAAGGTATCCATGATGGACGGAGAGGTCTACATAAACAACGCAAAGGTTGTTTCAGCAGACGTCGCGGCAGACAACGGGGTAATACATGTAATAGACAGCGTGCTGATACCTGCATAGGGGCATAGATTAAGCAGACAAGGAATCGTTAATCATGAAAACAGCAAGGCCCCTTGTTTTTTGCAGCAGCTGCCTGGGATTCAGGAAGTGCAGATGGAACGGCGTTACAGTGCCGAATGAATTCGTTGAAAGGCTGCAAAAACATGCGGATTTAGTAGACAACTGCCCTGAGGTAGAGATAGGTCTGGGCGTGCCAAGGAAGCCTGTAAGGATAATATCAGTGAAGGGTAGGAAATCCCTTGTGCAGCCGGACACCCGTTCCGATTTCACTTCAAAGATGAATTCATACATAGACAGGCTTTTGCCAAAGCTGAAGGATGTTGACGGCTTTATACTCAAGAGCAGATCACCAAGTTGTGGGATAAGGGATGTCAAGGTATATCCCGGAATGGAGAAAAGCGGTGCAATAAGCGCGAGAGAGCCGGGCTTCTTCGGAGGACGGTTGGCTGAGCAGTATCCGCTTAAGATCATAGAGGACGAGGCAAGGCTGCGCAACTGCAGGCTAAGGGAGCATTTCCTTACTGTGGTTTTCGCTTCGGCGAACTTCAGGAAGGCCAGGGAATCCTCAGACATAAGGGAACTCTTGGAATTCCATTCAATAAACAAGTTCCTCCTAATGTCATATAACCAGAAAGAGCTGAAGGAACTGGGCAGGATAGTGGCTTGTGCAAAGGACAACAGTGACGCGTTCAGGGATTATGAAGCCCATCTTTCAGCAGCGTTCAGCGGGGTTCCAAGGACATCCTCAGTTTGCAACGCCTTTTATCGTATGTACGGCCATTTCTCGAAAAAGCTCGGAAAGGATGAGTCAAGGATATTCAATGAATCGATGGGAAAGCTAAGGGAGAACCGGATTCCAATAGGTCAGGTAGCTGAATCAATAAGTTCAATGGCGGCCAGATTCGGTGACAGCTACATACGGGACCAGACAATGCTGGAGCCATATCCTCAGGATTTCATATCCGTATGCTACCCGGAAATAAGGCAGAGATGACATGAAAATAGGGTACCCATGCATCAACAGAAGCATAGGATGCAAGGCTAGCTCCACTTTCAGGCTTGCATCCTGCTCAGAAGAAAGGATAAAGTCAGCTGCAGTAAATAATCTGGAATGCCTTTCAAGGATTCTGGAATTCAATGCGGATAAAGGGCTTCTCTTTTTCAGGATATCTTCTGATATCGTGCCCTTTGCCTCACATCCAGTTTGCACGTTCAAATGGAAGTCTTATTTCAGGAAAAGATTCAGGCAGGTCGGGAGGCTGATAAAGGGGCATGGCTTCAGGATATCCATGCACCCGGACCAATTCATAGTTCTCAATTCCCCAGACGAGGATGTTGTAAAGAGAAGCATGGCAGAGCTGGAATACCATGCAGATTTGATGGAGCTTTTGGGGCTTGATGCAAAGGCAAAGATACAGCTTCATGTTGGAGGGGCATACGGCGACAAGGAATCGGCGGTTGAAAGGTTCATCCAAAACCACTCAATTCTGAAGCCAAAGGTAAGGTCAAGACTCGTCATAGAAAATGATGAAAGGCTGTATTCTGCAAAGGACTGTCTGGAGATATCTGAAAGGGCAGGAATACCTGTTCTTTTCGATTCGTTTCATCATAGCTTATTGAACAAAGGAGAGAGCATTTCCGATGCGTTGCGTTACGCTTCAAAGACATGGAGGAGAAAGGATGGCATTCTTATGGTGGATTACAGCTCGCAAAAGAAGGGAAGCAGGCCCGGAACCCATGCAGAAAGCCTGGATAAGAGGGATTTCAGGAATTTTCTGGACTCATCCAATGGAATTGATTTTGACCTTATGCTGGAAATAAAGGACAAGGAAAAGAGTGCTTTAAATGCGCTTGATATTCTGGTTTATAGGAGCATGATATAACATGAAAAGGAAAGTCACAGTAAACGACCTGATGCAGAAGAACTGCCGATATTATCTGACCGAGCCCGTGGGCAGGCATCTCCATCCTGAGTTCAGGCCAGAGCTCACACCAAAGCAGATGCTGGAGCTGGGGGTTTTCGGCGGCAAATACATGACCGACTGCAGGGACGAATTCCCTAAATCATGGTATGAGAATGCAAAGCTGTGCCACGAGTTACATGACCCCAGGCTGAACTTCTTCAGGGTCAACGCCAGCCTGCCGCTTTCTGTATGGAAGGCCAAGGGATGGATAAACGAAAAGCACGACCCACGGGGATGGTTCCAGTGGTACTGCAGGTATTACATGGGAAGGCGGCTTCTCGAGGAGGATGAAAGGCAGATAAAGCGCTGGAAGTCCATGAAGAGGCACGTTGGAGCAGTGAAAAAGAACTGCAATAAGGGCGACTTCGATTGCAGGAGAAAGCAGAGGCAGGCCCTACTCCATTGGGCTTACGACAGCAGGAAGTACTAACCTGGTATATTTCCCTATACAAATGAACTGAACCACGTGAGAATGATGGCCCTTTTCATGGTATATATAACCTATGTGCTTAGTATATTTGTGGGCTTGACGGAATTCATGATAGTTGAATAAGACCGGGAGAGATATCATGAAATGCATCTGCACTTATTGCAATGTCTTTGTTTTTGACAGTGATGTGGGTGAGGTCAGGGCTAGCTTGGAGGCCGGCGTTAAGATCGATGAGATTCCTGATGACTGGAAATGCCCTGTATGCGGGCAGCCAAAGTCCTACCTAAAGGAAATCGGCGATGACCAGTTCGCTGAGAAAAAGGCCGATTATGACAAGATGTTCCCTCCAAAAGGCCTGAAATCAGGTGAGGAAAAACAGGAAACCAAGGAAGAAAATAAACCCAAGGATGAAGAGGCATACCTGAAAGAATGGGAAAAGGGATATGACGAATTTGAGACGCATATGAAGGACATACACAGGATTGCTGAAACAGGTAAATCCATTATTGCGCCCATGAGAACGGCCAAGCCCGTGGTTTCGTGGGACAGTATACTGATTAAGGGCGCACAGCTTGCCAAGATCCCGCTCAACAACAATGTTTCTGTGAATACCAGGACTGTGATTGGACCCAAGGCCAAGCACCCGCTTGTGTTGGAAACGCCAATCTACATCACGCACATGTCATTCGGGGCACTATCAAGGGAGGCTAAGGCCGCCCTGGCCAAGGGTAGTGCGGCCGTGAAGACAGCCATGTGTTCGGGCGAAGGCGGCATACTGGAAGAATCAATGAAAAACGCTTACAGGTACGTATTCGAGTACGTGCCGAACAAGTACAGTGTAAACGACGAAAACCTAAGCAAGGCGGATGCTGTAGAGATCAAGGTTGGCCAGTCGGCAAAGCCCGGCATGGGCGGGCATTTGCCTGCAGAGAAGGTTAGCAAGGAGATTTCTGAGATACGGGGCTTTCCAGAAGGATCCGATATCATAAGCCCTGCGAGTTTTGATGATATAAAGAACAAGAATGACCTGAAGAAGAAGGTAGATTGGCTGAGGAAAAAGACCAGAGGCAAGCCGATAGGCATTAAGATAGCAGCAGGCAGCATCGAAGCCGACATGGAGATGGCTGTTCATGCAAACCCTGATTTCATCACCATTGACGGACGACCCGGTGCCACAGGAGCTTCTCCGAAATTCGTGAAGGACTCCACATCAGTTCCCACTATATATGCCCTTCACAGGGCAAGGAAATTCCTGGACAAGCATCTGGGCAAGAAGGCAAAGGGCATATCGCTGGTTGTCACAGGCGGGCTGCGGATCTCATCGGATTTTGCAAAGGCGCTGGCAATGGGCGCGGACGCTGTTGCAATAGGCACTGCTGCACTGATGGCATGCGCCTGCCAGCAATACAGGCTGTGCGGCACGGGAACGTGCCCTGTTGGCGTCACGACACAAGACCCAGAATTAAGGAAAAGGCTGGATCCTGAAAAGTCAGCCAAGAGGCTTGAGAACTTCCTGCGCGTATCCACTGAAGAACTCATGGATTTTGCCAGGCTTACTGGGAATGACGACGTGCACAAGCTCTCCACCAGTGACCTGTGCACCACGAATTCTGAAATATCAGGGCATACTGACATAGAGCATGCTTAAACAAGAATTAATGGCATTTGTTTTGTCAGGATTTGTCAGGCCTTCCTAAAACCAATCTTTATGGCCTTGCCTTCGAAGGCAATATCGCCTTGGGATTTTTTCACCGTCCCGAATTCAACGCTCTTTGCGCCAGTGCCCTTCAGCAGGTCCTTTTCAAGCCTTTTCAGCAGCTGCTCTGTCTTGCCGTCAGTCTCCAGCCTAAGCTTTATCTGGTCATGGACAAGCAGGCTAGCCAGTTTTCGTAACGACTGGGTCTTGCGGATGAGCTCCCTTAGCAGGGCTTCGTCCTTCAGGACCTTACCCAGCCTGATTGATAATTTCCTTCCTCTCTTAGTCTTGACGTCTTTAACATTGATTGTCTGGGCCAAGATATCTTTCATGCTCTTCGCAGCGACCATTGTATTGGTGTCGCCTGTGACTGTCAGGCCTGCGAGTGGCCACCTCAGCTTAGCCCCGGCTTCCTGACGCTTGGCAGTGGCTGCCTCGAATATGAGCCTTGCCGTTTCCATGTTTTTTTCAAGTTTGAGGTCTATGGCCTTTTTGTCAACGGCTGGCCACCTAAAGAGGTGTATGCTTTCGTTTTTTTCATATTTCTTGAAGAAATCCTGGTACATCTTTTCCGCCACGAACGGCAACATTGGCGCCAGCAGTTTGACCGCCTCAAGCATGGAGTAATACATAGCATATAGAATACCCTGCTTGTCCTTTCCCATGTATCCTCTTTTGAGTTTGTCTCTTACAATATGCACATACCATCTTGAAAAATCATTGAGGATGAATTCTTTCAGGGCATCTATCGCAAGGTTGGGATTTAGGTTTTCAATATGGTCGGTAATTTCCTGTTTTACGGTTTCTGTCCTTGACAGGAGCCATGTACTTGCCTTATCAAGTCTATTTGGTCTGGTTTTCTTAAAGCCATTTAGCTCACAATACATTTTCACATAATTGTTAAGGTTGAAAATGATATCAATGTCTCTCTGGACCTCCCTGGCCCGAGTGTAGCCAAAGGGGAGGTTCCTTGTAGGGCTATGTGACAGGTAAATCCACCTCATCACATCTGCGCCCATTTTCTTGATAGCATCATCGAACCATATGGCATTACCCAGGCTCTTATGCATGGGCACTCCTTTCTCATCAGTCACCTTCTCGTAAACCATTACACTCTTGTAAGGTGCCCTGTCTTCCAGTGTAACACTCATAAAAAGCATGGAATAGAACCACAATCGGATTTGTTCCATCATTTCCAATACAAGATTGGCAGGGAACCATTTCTTCCAGTGTTTCTTGTCTGTCATATAATTCAGTGTTGAAAAAGGGACTATCCCAGCATCCAGCCAACAGTCTCCCACGTCGGGAATTCTATCGGCCGCATCGCCACACTCTGGGCATTTTATTTTTATCTTATCAATCCATGGTCTATGTAGCTCTTTCAGGTTATTGACCTCGTTTTTGTCTATTGCCTTTTCATTGAGTTCTTTTTTTGAGCCAATGACCGTAAGGTGATTATTCTTGCATTTGTAAAATGGTAGAGGAAGACCCCAGTACCTCTTCCTTGATATATTCCAGTCTCCCATATTGTTAAGCCAGTCATCCATCCTCTTCTGACCAAAGCTTGGAACCCATTTGACATCTTTATTCGCCTTTTTCATTCTAGGTCTTATCTCATCGGATGATATGAACCATGCATTCTCCATTCTAAACACGAGCTCTTCCTTGCATCTCCAACATGTAGGGTATCTGTGTGAATAATCCTCTACTTTGTAAAGCATTCCCTTAGACTTGAGGCTGTTAAATATCAAATCATTGACCTCATTGACACTCTTCCCCGTCAAGAAACCAAATCCCTCAATATATTTACCTTCTTCATCAAGTGGTGCAATCTCATCGAGTCTCTCCGCTTTACCTAACTCATTATCCTCCACACCACATCCAGGTGCGATATGGACTAGTCCTGTTCCCTCTTCCTCTCCAACCAAGTCCCATTCAACAACCCTATGAACAATCCCATTCTGTGCTGACAGTTCATCGAAAGGGCCTCGGTATGTCACTCCAATAATATCAGCACCAATCAGTTCCTGTTCCACTTCATATTTCCCGTCCAGTATCGGTAGCGCTGTTTTTGAAAGATAGTAATGCTTATCCCCTTGTCTCACCTTGACGTACTTCACATTCGGGTGCACTGCAACAGCGACGTTTGCTGCAAGCGTCCATGCCGTGGTTGTCCACACTAGTAAATATTCATTTTTCTTTCCAATTATTGGGAACAAGACAAAAACGCCTTTATGGGTAACTTCCTTGTATGTATCTGTCATTTCATGCTGGCTTAGGCTCGTACCGCACCTCAAACACCATGGTAAAACCCTTGTCCCTTCGAACAACCATTTGTTTTCATGACATTTCTTGAGGAAGTGCCATATGTGTTCGATGTTTTTGTCTGTGAGTGTATAGTAGGAATTCTTCCAATCCATCCACTGTCCAAGCAGTATTGATTGTTCGGTTTGAATCTTAGAATATTTTGCAACTCTTTTTTTGCATGCTTCTGAGAACTTGTCAAGACCGAATGCCTCAATCTCTTTTTTCGTGTTCATCCCTATATCCTTTTCCACCTCAACCTCTACCCAGAGACCCTGACAATCAAAGCCATTCTGAAATCTCTGATCAAATCCCTGCATCGCCTTGAACCTCTGGAAAAGATCTTTGTATGTCCTGCCCCACGCATGATGAACGCCCATTGGGTTATTTGCTGTTATGGGCCCATCGATAAAGGACCAGGCCTTTCCTTTCATATTATTTTTCCTAAGTTTATCGAAAATTTTACGTTTTTTCCATAACATTAGGATTTCCTTCTCAACATCTTGTGGATTGTATAGCATGGTTTCTACCTACTTTTTTCGATTCTTATTAATTCATTCAAGGTTTTATCTTTCCAATCACTATTAAATTCAACAGCTATAAAGTTAATGTTAAATTTATTTTTATAAAAGTCAATATAGCCATCGCTTGTGAACGACCAAGACCCCTCGAAATCGAATGGTTGTGTTATAATCACCGGTATAAAATCCCTATTTTCTGACAAAATGGGGATTATTTTTGCTATGTCTAACAGAGCTTTGGAAACCCTGTGTTGCTTACTTCTGGAATTAGTTTTTGCGTTATGTGAAGAAATTGCTATTATAAACCTTTTGCCTTTTGGGCCAATTAGCTGTAAATCATAATTTCTTCCTTTTGGTACATAATCTACGGTGAAACCTCTCATTAGAGCATATTGCATTAATTCCTTTGCATGTATTTCTGTATGATACAGGAAATCCCACGCTTTCAAATCAATATCATCCCATTCGCCTAAGTCAATCTCTGCGGTTACTGGGATTGTGAATGACTTTGTTTTTATGTTGTTTTCTAAATAATGTTTCAGCTCATTGGGGATTTTCCTATTAAGGACAATTTGGATATACGCATGAACACTTTTTGAATATGGTACACATTGAAGGGTTAATGATTTTTTACTAACTCTCTTTATTCTAACATTCCATCTGCCATTTGTTTTATCAAATGATATATCAACCTGCCTATTCTGTTTATCGAGTTCATTTGGTTTTGTACTAATACCTGAACTCGCTATTCTTAACATTATCTTTTTTTGCTTTTGTAAATATGCGCTAGTCCTGCCTTTTTCTGATTTCCACTTATATTCCATTTTTCTATTGTGTATGTTATACGTTATTGAAGCCGGAACCTTTATTTTCATGGTATATATTTAGTATATACTATTTATATACTTTAACCTTCCTCCGTATATATTTAAACCCATATTACAATAAATAATCATGATTAGGTTTGAAAGAAAGTTGATAAAAACATCAAGCAACACACTCATTTTAAGCATACCTTTAGAAATTAGACGTGCACTAAAACTAAACAAATCAGATACTTTGGAAATTTGGGTTGAAGGTAATAAAATAATAATGAAAAAAAAGTAAATATATTTCTCAATCTCGTATAGATAGTAAGATAACATATTCTAATCTTTCTCCTTGTTTCTATTTAAGTTTCTTCATCAACTGGGTGCAATATACCCGGCCTCCATTTTTCCATATTCTTCAAATATTTCTCAGGAAAAGTTTCAATCATAAATTTCCTGATAGCATCTCTTCCACTCCTTTCAAAGCGTTTGTTTGTTGCACACTGCCAAAGCAATGAATGCTGGTAATTCAATACTCGCGAAAAATCTGCACGATAATCTTCTTCGAGCTTCATTATATCAACAACTGTTATTATCAGCTCAAAATCTGTTTCAGGCATGTGTTTTCTCACTTCATCTGGCAGACTCATATATCTTTGATGGTCCTTTTTTATTGAAGAGTCGTCTATTGAATAATCCATAAAACACCTCCCGCCCAGAACAGCCAAAAGGCCGGGCGAGACTATCGTATAATGATGCCTATAATGGACTGACCACTTATGCTGTTTATGCAAGTGGTCTTGCCAGTATTGATTGCAGAAATTCCATCAATTGTGATGTGTTTTGAGTTGTGCATAGGCGTCTTAGAGAAAGATTAGTAGGGAAAGCTTATAAGTCTATTTAGATTCAACAAAACGATCCTGCCTTTCCTTTATCCTGTCTGGTATAAATTGATCATCAACAGGATAGCAGCCATTTGCGCATGCTGCGCATTTTCCTTTACCGCAGACTCCGTATACATTATCCAATGGGTTATATCTCACTTCTAATATGCTCCTTTCACCCCGGTCAGGCTCTAGCCTTCCTGCAACTTCATCACCTATTTCGATTAATGAACCACCGATAGAATCTCTGGCAGCTCGGGACTCCATCGTATTGAATTCGTGGAAGCATTGGAAAAACATTGGGGCATAGGATATTGCCATCATAATGCTTTCGACGCCGCCAATGTTTTTCAACTGGCCAATCGCACCATAGTTCTTTCTTGGAAAGAATTGCATTTCCCCTTTGTCCTCATACACACTTAAGCCGCTTACACCGCCTCTTACTATGCTGTCATCCCCTATGAGCAGGTTTCTACCCTTCAGAATATCCGTCAGAAGCTTAAGCTTCAGCATTACTTCAAGCCATCTTTCCTCTGGATTGGAGAGCTGGAATGTCCTGTATGCAAGGGTTTTTATCAAGGTTCCAATGTATTTATCGGCTGTTATTTCTAATCCTGCCGCTATTCCGTTTGTTACGCCTGTGCCTGAATCAACCACAGGTGAGACAAGATCAGGCATCTCTATCTCGTTTTTCCATCTATCATACCAGGAAAGTCCTAAACAGTTCCTTATGGTATAATTAGATGGCACTGCTTCGGGGTTCCTTCCAAGCCTTTTCGCTAGCTCCGCAAACATGGGTCCAATGCTTTCAAGCATCAGTGCTTCAGGACCTCCAAAATAGACAGGTCCAAAGACGCAGGGCATTTCCAGTTTAGAATCCCCGTAATTCTTCGCATCTATACCATTCTCTGAAAAAACAATAACATCTCCTCCCTTTACCCTTCTTATACCCTTATCACCCACTTCCATGATACCGAAATTCTGAAGGGGGTATGTTTCAGACGCGACGAACATTGTGTCATTCCTTTCTCCATAGCACATGGGCTTGTTAGCCCTTTTGTCCTTTATTGCCACTATCTTTGTTTTTCCATCACTTTTCCTCCTAACAAGCATGACAGTTGAAAAAACACCAGATCCATAATTTCCATCAATCACCCTATGGCCTGCCTCAAACTCATCACCGGTTTCGTCAAGGTATCTGGCAAAAGTAGTTCCGATTATGGCACCGTTTGTGTTAGATTCCACCTTATACCCATAATCTTTAAGTGTCTGGCACCTGTTTTGCTTATCCAGTAATATGCCATCAGACGAAACATATATTTCATAATTATCTGAATGCACTCTCACGGGGTGGATGTCTTCTCTCCTCAAAAAACGGTCCTTTGCATAACACGTATGACCCAATCCCGCAAAAGTTGTATGGTCACTCAGGTTCTTTAACGCAGAAAGTGGTGTCGATGACCTAGCAGGTCCCCTGTCTTTTATAGGGCCTTTTATCCTTTTAGGGTTTGCTGTAACAACACCTGCTCCTGCCTGCCCTCTGTGGTCTTGTAGAATGTTGCATGAATACAACAGCCAAATTAGTTCTTCGTTGTTGATTACGTTGCTGTTTGTTGAGAAAATCCCAGTAACACTTGACATTAAAACCCCACTTAACTATGGGGGCAAAAAAATTTAAAGACTGCCTATCAGAATGGGAACAGTGGAACTTTTGCTTTTTTAAACCGATATAGGCAATTTGATAGCATGATTTGCCTAGGGATAGAGTCAACCGCGCATTCGTTCAGCATTGGCATAATGGATGATAGGGGGAAGGTGCTGGCGCGCATAATCGACATGTATCGCCCGCCACAGGGCTGGGGCATCCACCCAGCCGAGGCTGCGAAGCACCACGAGGCCGTGAAAGAGGATGTGCTGGCGAAGGCCCTGGAAGAAGCTGGACTGGGGCTCAAGGACATTGACCTGATAGCCTACTCACAGGGGCCTGGTTTGGCTCCCTGCTTGCATAAGGGGCTTAATTTTGCGAAGGAACTGGCTGAAAGGTCCGGAAATGCGAAAAATAAACCAATTCCCGAAAAGGCTGGCCGCTTGGGTAAATCGAATAAAGCGGCATGTCCACTGATCGGGGTCAATCATTGTATTGCGCACATAGAGATCGGCCGGGAAACCACTGAGATAAAGGATCCGATTACGCTTTACGTAAGCGGGGCTAATACGCAGATACTGGGTTACGTATCAGGCCGGTACCGGTGCTTTGGTGAGACAATGGACATTGGGATTGGGAATGCGCTAGACAAGTTCGGCCGCGGGGCTGGGATAGGCTTTCCAGCTGGCCCGAAAATCGAGGAGCTGGCCAGGCGCACGGCGGAGAAGAGACGGCTTGCAAAGGATGAGAAAAGCCGTCAGGCCATGTATGTGGAGTTGCCTTATGTCGTTAAGGGGATGGACCTTTCGTTTTCAGGTATTGTGACGTCCGCGCTAAACAAGATGGATCCAAAGCAGGTCAAGGCAGGCCAAACGGCTAGCCTGGAAGATATGTGCTTTTCGCTTCAGGAGACGCTGTTCGCAATGCTGGCTGAGGTGACTGAACGCGCATTAGCGCACACTGGAAAGAATGAGGTGCTGCTGACTGGCGGGGTGGCTGCCAACCAGAGGCTACAGGACATGCTGGTTATTATGTGCAAGGAACGTGGGGCCAGGTTCGCCTGCGTTGACAGGAAGCTGAGCGGGGACAATGGGGCAATGATCGCTTGGCTTGGGCTAATCATGCATAAGGCGGGAATGAAAACAGATAACAGCGAGGTTTTGCCGCGGCAGCGCACGGATGACCTGGATGTGGAGTGGATTTGATTTTATTTGAAAGTCCCTAGAGGGTATGTGTGACTACATTTTTGAATTTGTAGTCACATAGTGACTACAAGAATAAGAAGCCCCTGGCTAGATAAGTTGGAGTAAGATTTATGATGTATCTATTTCTTCTTGCTCTTGAATGAAACGATATTCTTTGCCTATTGCGATACCAAGCCTTAGTGCAAAGAGTGTATTTTGCTTAATTCTTTCTGCTGGGTCATCATATCTCTCCATCAATGCTGGGGTCATCGCATTAATTTGATCAGTTAAATATTGATCTATTGCTGGATCCGATATAATCGTATCTACTAACTTTGTCAAATATCCCCCATCTCCTCTGTTCTGTGAAAGATCAAGTATCTCTCATCTTATCAGCAGTTTTTTCTCCTGTTGTACTCATATAATACCCTTCAATATGTTACTATTTATTAGTGACAATAAGTTTAAAAAGCTTTTGGTAGTCTCAAAAAAGCCTAAAGTGGTATTAGTAGGTTCGGTTAAAAACCCTATTACTTTTTTATGTACATTATCGCATGCTATCGTTTTTATGAAGAGCCCAGGAAGTGGCTCAGCCAACAATAAGACCCTTGTTCATTATCCGGAAGGGGTGGGCGTTCTCTGAATGCTTGGAGAACCTCATCTTCTTGACGGTGAGGTTCCTCTTTATCTTGGCTGCCTGGATATATTGCATCATTACGACAGTGTCTGCCATGAACTCGACCATCTCTGATCTGGAGAGACGCTCAGAGCCGTAGGGTATCTCAGCGCTTAGGATGGTCACCCTTCCGTCAGTCCTTAGGCTTTCTATTATGCTGTAAAGGCTTTTCCTCATAAGGAACGGGTCCTTCACAAAAACCTCGAAAACAGAGATGGAGTCTATTACAACCCTCTTTATCTTCCGCTTCCTGATTTCCTCAACATAGCTGATGAACCGGTTCATCTTGTATGGCTCCATTTCCACTATTGTGAAATTGTCCTTCAGTTCATCCAGATTCCAGCCGAACTGGCTGGCTTGCCTTATTATGGATTCCTTGCACTCGTCCGTTGTTATGTAGCAAACCTTCTCATTAAATTTCTTTGCCCTGTGGTGGAGGAATTGCATGCAGAAAATGGATTTGCATGTCCCTATCTGCCCTGTTATTAGGTTTATGGTGTTATCGTTGAATCCGCCGCCCACAATGCCGTCAAACCCCGGAACCCCTGTCGCAACCTTCATTTCTTATCCGCTCCCCTAACTTTCTTTTGTTTTACTTTCAGGCGCTTTATCCTGGACTTCATCTCGATCATTTTCTGTTCATAGCTGTTGAGCATCTTTTGGAAGGTATCGCTGTCGAACTTGCCCTTGTAGTATTGCTCCTCAGCATCAGCCTTTGCCTGCTCTATATGTTCATATTCCGCTTCAAGTGCTTTTATTGTTTTGGCTCCTGATGGCTTGGCCACTCTCGACCCATCCATCATTTCCCACGGCTTTTGCTTCAGTATTATATACGCCACCATTGCATCAACCATCACAAAAAGGCCTATGATAACAAACCCAAAGAGCATTGAAACGAACATGTCGAAGTTGTTGCAGTCCCTGGCCTGGCATGCAATGGTTATTTGGGTGAAGTTGCTGAATATCATCAATGTAAATACCATTGATATGAATATTATCAGGAATCCTACGTACAAGAAATTCTTCATGCCTATATTTTGTTTTCCCCGTTTATATTTCTGTTTTGGTTCGGGGTCATGTTTTGATTGGCGCTTTATCGGCCACTAAATCGCTTTACTGGCCATTCCACCTATTCAACGACCATGTAAACTTTATCCCCTTCCCTCACGCGGTCCTTGACCTTGAGTCCAACCGAGTCTCCTTTCTTGGCTTCCTTGACTCCCTTATGCTCTATCTGCATTGACTTGGCCTCCTGTTCGAAGTTCGTGGTCGCACCCTCTATGAGGATCTTTTCCCCTTCCTTCAGCTTGCCGGACAGCTTTATGACTGCAACGCTGATGTGCCCGAAGAAATGGGTTATCTCGCCTATGGGCTTCTTGTCTGCCATACACTAACACCTCCACTCATATGGCTCCACCATTGCATAACAATGTAAGTGGAGAAGGTTTTTAATCACCGGTTTAAAATTGAATACATGGCTTAAAAATATATCTGTTGGTGCGGGTGATGCAAAACCCATACCAGTCAGTTTAAGCGTATGTAAGTTTATTTCAGAACTCCAGATCTATCTTCAGCTCGATAAGGCTCATGACATAGGTGCCAATCTTCTTGAAATGGTGCAGCAGCTCCTTCTCATCATCGTTAAGCTTTTTGTAACAGGTTTTTATCTTTTCGGTGCCTTTGTTGTGTACTCTGTAGATATCCAAAGCCAGCTCCTTGTTGTACTTGTAAAACATCCTGTAGAACCTGCTCATTTGCTCTGAGTGTATTTTGAAAAGATCCTTTATCAGAGAAGTGTATTTGGCATTGTCTCCAAGCATATGGATGGCTATCTTCTTGAGCTCGTCACCTATGAGCTCCAGCGTGAAGATAAGCGAGTGCATGGTGCTTGTCTTCCTCATCGTGTTGTAGCCCTTCTTGTTCAGCACCCTGAAGCAGAAGTCCTCGAAGCGGTCAAGGTTTGTATCAACTATGTGTATGGATTTCAGGCCTTCTGTTTTACCATCAAAGCCTTCTGTTATGCTTTCTGCCTCTGTCTGCAGCAGTATGAATATCCTGCGCAGCGCGTTTTTGAATTCCTTGTCCGTGACATCGCTCATGTCCTTTATGAGGCAGTAGTTGGACTTCTGGTCTATTATCTCAACGCCCACAAGCCTGTTCACACACGCGCTAACGGCTTCCATGGGGCTCATGTCAATGCTGGATATCCTTGCGCGCGATCCAGTGCTGAGGTAGTCCAGGGTATTGTATGAAAAGGCCGAGTAAAGCGCCTTTTTTCCGCCGCCTATGCCCGTAACAGCTATCTCGTCGTAGCCTGCCCTGTAGGCGGATGAGAGGTAACGCCATATAAGCGGGGCATTCAGGCCGGTTATATCAATGGTAGTAGACGAAGGTATGGCTCCATTGCCGTCTGTGCTCAGGATAAGCGTCTTCTCATTCTCAGAAATATTTATTTCGTCACCTGGCCTTACACCGCGTTCCTTTGCCCACTTGCTGGGAACGGTAATGGTGAGCGTGTTGTGACCCTGTTTTATTACCTTCCGCTTCATCACATACTCCTCATAGATACCCTACCTGGGCAAACTGTATGGTAGAGGTAAATTACTATTTATTTTTGATTTATATATTCTTTTTTATTAATATATATAAATGTTTAATAAATATATTCACAATTGTGATATATTCAAAATATTGTGAATATTGATTTTGTATATCCATCATGGGCAAAGCGTAACACTGTTCCACCAAGTGATTTGCATCTTTTGTTTTAAAATGGAACGCGGATCGCTGTTGCAATCAATATATTTTTTGGCAAAAAATATACTACAATAGTATATGTATGGAGCAAGAATATATCATTCCATGATAATTTAGTAGGATTTAGTGGGTTTTGTGGGGCTAAATATGAAGGATGGTTTCCTGGTTTAGGTTTTGGCTATTAAGTATTAGTTGTTGGGGACGTGGTCATGTGTTGAAAAGGCGCTATGGGGCATTGGTTTTAAACTCAGAGGGCAAGGTGCTGATGAGGCCGGGCAGTGCCGAGGGCTTGAAAAATAAAACATGGGACATACCAAAGGGTTTAGTAGCCGAGGGTGAAAGCCCGAGGGAGGCCCTGATCAGGGGGATGGTGGAAAGGAATGGTATAATACTGAAGGAGATTGAGTTTTTCGATACAAAGAATGAAGACGATACAGAGAACCACATATATTCCGCGAAATTCGATGATGAAATGAACAGTAGAGATACAATTGAATCAGTGGATCTGCGTTTCTTGTCTGAAAAGGAGATAGATAATATCAAAATCGAATCCGGAACAATGAATCTAATCAAAAAAATACTTCACGGATAGCCATTGATAGTTACTGATAGTCAACGATAGTCACTGCTGGCTACCGATAGCCACCGATAACAATTTAATTCATGCAACGAACCATATGCCATGGGAGTAAACCTTACAGACATTGTGAAGTCGGCAAAGCATGTGGAGTTCAGCGACCTCTCGGGCAAATGCATTGCTATTGATGCGTTCAATACCATGTACCAGTTCCTGTCCATAATCAGGGACCGTTTCACAGGCGAGCCGCTGCGCGACTCCAAGGGCATGGTCACCTCACACCTGTCAGGCATCTTCTACCGAACTGCACGGATGCTTGAGCACAAGATCGAACCCATATATGTGTTCGACGGCAAGCCCCCTTCATTCAAGAAGCACACAACCGAGGCAAGGAACAAGGTGCGCGAGGAAGCCAGGAAGAAATGGAAGGATGCAGTCGAGAAGAAGGATTACGAGGCTGTCCGCCGCTATTCGCAGCAGGCAGTAAAGCTCACGGATGACATGATCGTAGAGGCCAAGCGGCTTCTGGACACCATGGGCATCCCATGGGTGCAGGCCCCATCCGAGGGCGAGGCGCAGGCAGCTGCCATGGTGCAAGCCGGGTTAGCATGGAGCACAGGCAGCCAGGACTGGGATTCCCTGCTGTTCGCAACACCACGGTTTGTCAAGAACCTGACCATCACTGGCAGGCGGAAGGTCCCGCGGAAGGAGAAGTATATTGAGATCGTTCCAGAGCTGATTGAACTGGACAGCGTGCTGAAGGAGCTTGGCATCAGCCAGGACCAGCTGATAGTGCTGGGCATACTGGTAGGCACTGACTACGACCCGGGCGGCATCAAGGGCATTGGCCCGAAAAAGGCGCTGGACCTTGTTAAGCAGCACAAGGACAGCCCACTGGAAAGCGCATTGAAGGGGCTGGAGTGGGAGCATGAAGCAAGCCCTGAGGATATCTTCAAATTCTTCAAGTCGCCGCCTGTTGACCATATAAAGGCAGAGGATATCGAGCAGGGCAAGCTGGATACCGCTAAGCTGAAGAGTGTCATGTGTGATGAGCATGAGTTCTCAGAAGACCGCATGGAATCCACGCTCAAGAAGCTGGAGAAGGCCGGTGTAGGCAGCGGCCAGTCCAAGCTAGCCAGCTTCTTCGGGAAATGATGTAAGTAGCTAGCAAACTAACAAAAGGAGCAGAACATGCCAGACTATAAGTATATTTCAGAAAGCGAGGCCGGGGCTGGTGGTGTTACTGTTCAGACTGGTTTTAATGCCGATCAGTTCGGTGACCTTGAGCTGCTGGGAACGCTTATGCAGTTCAAGGAGATGAGAAAGACTTTTTGGCCCAACATAGAAAGGGGCGGATCAGTTGCAGCTCCACCAATAATATACAAAGACACCCTGTATTTAGGCGCATGCGACGGTATTTTTTATGCAATTGATATGGACGGGGATGAGAAATGGAGGTTTGAGACAAAGGCTCCAATAACAATTGCTCCATCCAGATGGAAGGATCTGATTTATGTAAGTTCCATGGACGGGAACCTATATGCCCTGCATTATAAAAGCGGTAAACTTCAATGGAAGTTCGAATCCACTAAAGCAATGTGGGGTGCAGCTGTCCATGGGAACAGGCTGTATGTCGCATGTGCGGATGGGAATCTCTATGCACTGGAAGCTGCCAACGGGAGGCAGTTCTGGAAGTTTTCAACCAATGCAACGGTTACGGCCCCTCTGGTGAAGGATGACCGGCTGTATTTCGGTTTTCAGGACAGGAACCTTTATTGTCTGGGTCTGGACGGAAGGCTGATCTGGAAATATGAATTCCCGGACATGATAAACACCTGGTTTTTCGGTCCAGGCCATTATAAGAACATGCTGTTCGTTGGCTGCTATGACAAGAACGTCTATGCATTGGATACTGACGGCAGCCTGGTATGGAAATACAGCGGAACAGAGACCATGTATGTGCCAAGGGTGTGGAAAGACCGGATCTACGTGGGTTCAAGGGATTATAATATCCACTGTCTAGACGCCCTAGATGGCAGCCTGGTATGGAAGTTCAAGACCGGGGGATTCCTTGTTAATGTGGAATTGTCAGATGGGAAGGTATATGGATGCTCACATGACAACAACCTTTATTGCGTTGATGCGGATACGGGAAAGATGATCTGGAAATTCAAGACAAACGGGTTTGTTAATTTCGCAACACCACACAAAGGCCGGCTATATTTCGGCTCATGGGACTGCAAGCTTTACTGCGTTGATGAGGGGACGGGCAGGTTAATATGGGATTTCAAGACAAGCCTTGGAACCCCATCAACAATCGCCCCGCCAGAGACCGGCATCACAAAGACCGCTGAGATAACCTGGACGCCTGAAACCGAAGATGAAAAGAAGAAGTATGTTGGTGGTGGGGGCACAGGCGACTACGAGATAAACGTGAGCCAGTACGGCGTCATGGACAAGGGCTACGCCAGCAGCAGGAAGAAGGGATATGTCAAGTAATGTATATTGAGTAAGGAGTTATCATGGTATCATACATCTACACGGACCCGGATGAGAACATCAGCATTGGCACGTCAGTGGACAGCAGGCAGTTCGGGGACCTGTCCATTGCCATGGCAGCGTACAGCGCCAGCGTTAAGGACGCCCCAAGGCTGGACATCTTCGGCGTTTGTGTGGGTGGCAGCACCCTTTCCGAGATCGTAAAGGTCGGCAATGTGCTGTATTTCGGCGCGTGTGACAAGCGGGTCTATTGTGTTTCTGACCAGGGCCAGCTTATCTGGAAGTTCAGCACTAACGGGGTCAACATATCCCCCACAGTGGATAACGGCAGGCTTTTCATTGGCTCTTTCGACGAGAACTTCTACTGCCTGGACGCTGACAACGGCAGGCTACTGTGGAAATTCGGAACCAATGGCATGATTGCGTCCAAGCCATGCACATTCGGTGGAAACGGTAGCAGGGGTGGTGACGAAAGAGGCAGCAGGGTCTGCTTCGGCAGCAAGGACGCCAATGTATACTGCCTTGATGCTGACAGCGGTGAGTTGGTATGGAAATTCAGGACGCATGGGCCAGTCACATCAGACCCTGTTTATTATAAGGGTAATATATACATTGGCTCTGATGACCCTGTGCTTTATGTCATTGATGGCGGAACGGGCGAACTGGTAAGGAGGATTATCAGCAATGGTTCTTTTGGAACTCCGGTTATAGTTGATGATGTGATATACGTAGGATGCTATGACAAGAACTTCTATGCATTTACAACAGAAGGCGAGGGGTTGTGGAGATACAAGCACAACATTGCACTGGCAACCCGCAGGCCGCTCTTGTATGACAATATCCTGTTCATGTGCTCAAGGGATGGGACTTTTTATGGCATAACGGTTGACGGTAAGCTGTACAACAAGTATGTCACGCATGAAAATTCATGGACCACCCCTGTAACTGACGGCCAGAATCTTTATTTTGGTTCTGCGGACGGCAACTTCTATGCGTATGACATAGAAACTGCCAGTGTTGCCTGGAAGTTCCCTGTCAAGGGTGTTGTTGTTTCAACTGCTGCTCTTGAAAACGGAATCCTGTACTTCGGCGGATGGGACGCCCACATATACGCCATCACAACCAGTGGCGAGCTGGTATGGAAGTTCAAGCTGGACATGAGCTCTCCTGCTGCCATAGAGCCTGAGGAGGAGTTCAGGTCTGGCGCGCAGTCCCAGGTTGTGTGGAGCGTTGAGGAGGCGGCTGAGAAGGAAGGCCGGCCATCTGAAGGGGAAGCGGACATAGCTGATTATGGTGAATTCTCCGGCACATACATTGACACGAGCAAGTCAGACTATGTAATGGGCGGCTCCAAGAAGGGTAAGTACAGGTAGGGTTTTAGAATAAGTATATGGGCATACATTCAGAATAAGTAACTACTTATGAATAATGAATGTTTTTAAATCTTACCTGGAAATAACCAGCATGGCTAAGACAGTTGATGATGCTACAGATGATAATGCGACAGAAGAGCAGATCGAAACAATAGCAGTGGTTTCGGATATACATGTAGGACAATACAAAGGAAGGGAACGTTTTGACCCTGGTTTATGGGAAACTACGGTCGAAAGGGTTAACCGGTTGGAACCGGACCTAATTGTTTTTCCCGGCGACCTCACAGCAAGCGGCAGGAGGGAAGAGTTTGAAAGGGTTGTGGGACTACTGCAAGAACTTGAGTGCCAGCGCAGGGTCTACACTCGCGGCCAGAAGGACTGGGATGAGGAATGCCCTGAATGTTTTGCAGAATTTTTTGTCCAGCTACCAGTATACAAAGGGTTTGGCGGTCTTGGCGTTTTCTCGATTGATTCGACAGACCCGCAGAGATCAAAAATGAGGGGAGAAGTTGACGAAACTTTACAGATGATGGATTGTATTAAACCATCAAGCCCCGAAGAGTATGATGAACATAGAGCGTATTATGACAGCAAAATGAATATCTATTTAAGGAAAATGGAGCGGTTGAGGGACAGGCTTGATTCGGACCTGGATTTTGGTCTTGTTGGGAGGCTACAGAGGAAGTGGCTTACCGAAGAACTCAAGAAAAGATGGTCCCGGTTGAAGTTAAAAGTGGTCATGACGCATTATTCGCCGGTTGGCACCAGCCATATGGACAATGAATTGGTTGATGCATATGACATTAAGAGGGCATGCGTAGAGGAAGGGGTGCACCTCCTTGTTGCAGGCGACAGGCACGTGAGCCATTTCGAGGAATTCAGCTATGGAGGCGAACATAATGTAGCGGTTTTCCAAGCAGGGTCTGTATCGAACATACAGGACGACCCAAACCAGTACGGTGTCATTAAGATTGACTGGGGACAGAGGGAAGTAACGCTGTGTTCATATTACGTTGAAACCGGGGAGCCAGCGACAAACAGGTTCCACGGAAACGTCAATTACCCCATAACATTCTCTTTCTAACGCAGATGATTTATTTACATCCGCAGCGAATAATAAACCATGGCGGATCCGGCTGCTTGGGTGCTGTATGAGATGGTCGCGCTTATCATAAACAACACGGTAGGCACGCTTGTCAGCCTGTTAAGGCTTTTAGTGCAGTTCATGGGATCCATCAGCATGGTCATGGGTGTGGGGCTTGGCGGGGTTGTGCTCGGCTTGCTGTTGCTCGGTGTTGTGTTGTTCTTCCTTGCAAAATTCGTCTTCTCTTCTGGCAAGACCATTGTTTTCCTGATTGCTGCTGGTGTGCTGCTGCTGCTTCTGATATACATGGGAATGGCGATATACTAAGTACTAAGGCTGTATTGAGGTCATACTAAGGCTATACTAAGGCCTAGCACGATGAATAAAATAGAAAGTAAGCGCTACTTTAGCTACTTCTCAGCAGGCTTTACCCTTGGTATCTGCAATGGCGGTGGCAGTTGAAGGTCTTCTGCCATGTTGGCTATCTTCAGCAGGCATCGCCTGAACAGGTGGTTCAGGACTTCAACAGAGACTTTCTCTGTTACCTGCTTCTTGGTCTTCCATTGCTTGAGTATGGGCGCGTTCTTTTCCGCAAGGTATAGCAGGTTGCCTCCGACCTTTATCTCGCCTATGTCAGGGGCATATTCTGTCGTGAACTCGAATTTCATCTCCAGTGCCTTCTTGTTGAGCGTGGCAACGCTCACTTCCCTCATCTCGGTTATCTTTGGCGTTGAGTTGACCTTTATCTCCCCTGCAGCACCTTTCTTCCTGCTTGCCTGCATGCTATTTAGCGTCATTCCGATTATTGGCATTATGTTCCCTCCATATACGTTGTATCATCTCTTCTGTATCCAGAAGTTATAACTTATATTGAATCCATGTATTTAAAAGTTATCTTTGCTTTATGGCTGAAGCTTTTTGTTTTCAATCCGCCGTAAAATCCGCAATGAATCCACCACGAATCCGGCATAAACTGTCTTTTTAAGCCAATCATCCCAATAATATACACTTCATGGGGCAGATTTATCAGTTGTGTATCAGTCATATGGGATTTATGTTGCAGGGTGTAAGCCATGGTAAAGGTTCTGGTTCCGCTTGCAGAGGGTTTTGAGGAGATAGAGGCCTCGGTTATCATAGATGTCCTTAGGAGGGCAGGTGTGGACATTGTCACTGCCGGAATACCAGGCACGCTTGTCATCGGCTCAAGGAACGTGCGCTTCACAGCAGACAAGAAGATTGACGACATAGAGCCCGAGGATTTTGAAGCCATTATTCTCCCGGGCGGATACCCGGGCTACGTCAACCTGGGCAAGACCCAGAAGGTGATGAACATCATAACGAGCTTCAACGGTGAAAAGAAGCTCATAGGCGCCATATGCGCCGCCCCCACAATACTGGCAAAGGTCGGCATCCTGGAGGACAAGAAGGCCACTGTTTATCCCGGAATGGAGAAGGAGCTGCCTTACCCGCGAGGCGACAAGGTAGTTGTTGACGGCAACATAGTCACGTCGCAGGGCCCTGGCACAGCAATCCCATTCGCCCTACGGCTCATCGAGATCCTTATCGACAAGGACAAGGCAAAGGCCATCAAGAAGGAACTGGTTTACTAGCACAGATAAAGCTGATTTTCTGAAATGCGATAGATTTATAAAATTTTTTATGTCTGTATTATCATGGCAAAAATGAATTCCAAAGTCCGCGAAATAACATCCCTTAGTACTGGTACACCGCTCGATGAACCGGTATGCTTTTACTTTGACAGCACGAATGAGCCCCTGGATGATGCGGTTGTAGACTTTTCCCTTAGGTATGATGGCTTTCTGCAAGAAGCCATTGAATCCGGTAATTGGGAACCAAGGCCTGGACAGGCTTATGAAAAAAGCAAGGACTTGGCGAAAGTTAGGATTAAGGACCTGGGTGTTGACATTGACCCTTTTGTATTACAGATGGCCAAGGTGTTTGTTGACCCAAAAATAAAAATACCAGGTGTGCCACCCCACAACCACCGAGATTATTCCGAATATTTCTGGGTGCCAAAGGGTAGGGGTGAAGGCGTACTTGGCGTCAGTAAGGAATTACAAATTGAAACCCCTGACCAGGAAATAGTGCTTGAGCCCGGTGCATATTCATTCATACCCGGGCCAGTTTACCATTCTGTAAAGCCAAAGGATCCTGACAGCGTTGTTTACATTGCTGTACTTAGGTTCGATCACTCGCTTTTATCCACTTTCCCGAATGGGTATTCACTTGAACTGGTTGATGTTTGATGGTTGATTTTTGCGACGTGCACCCAAACCTTAAAAAAGGTTCGCAGACATATAATATACATGTTCGTCAGTGGTGGTAGCACGCTTTCTGAAGTTGACAAGAAGGTCCTTGACATACTTGCAGGCCAGCTGCTGGTCAACAAGACAGAGCTAGCCAGGAAGATCGGTTCGAACGGGGTTGGCACAAGCCTTGACAAGCTGATGGGCATGGGCTTTGTGGACAAGGTGGAAAGCCTAGGCGTCTGTTACGTCATCACCCAGCAGGGCATCAGGTCCATGAAGGGTGAGATGTAGTTTAACTGTAGTTTACCTGATTTTTAATCGAATGACCCATTCAATCAAATACCAATTTATCTATATCGAAAACCGGACCTTCCTTGCAGACGCGTTTGTATTCCCAATCGCCCTGGTCGTCTGTTTTTATCTTTATCACACAGCCTTGGCAAGTACCCATGCCGCATGCCATCATAGCCTCCATTGCAGCCTGGCCACTAACACCATGCTCCATTGATATTCTCACCGCCTCTCTTATCATTGGTTTTGGACCTGCTACGAATACCTTGTCAGAAGCATTATCCCTCAGCGATTCATCCATAAGCTCGGTGACCCGGCCTTCATACCCTGAACTGCCATCGTCAGTTGAAAAAGCTACGTCTATGCCCATATCACTCCATTGTTCCAAATATGGGGCAGGCAAAAGACTTTTATCAATCGCACCAATCAGCATCTTGGTCTCTTTGCCATTTTCAACCAGCCTTCTTGCAAGAAGATTCAGCGCAGCAATACCAACGCCACCGCCAACCAGCAAGGGGTTATAACAATCATCAAACGAGAACAGCCCCTCTCCAATAGGTCCCTTTATAGAGATTGTGTCACCTTCTCTGTAATTTGCAAGTGCCAAAGTTCCCTGTCCAATGACTTTGTAGATAACTGAAAAACAGTCATTGTTAACATCGGCAATGCTGAATGGCCTTGGGAGTAAGGCACCGCGTTCATGGCGAATAGCGACAAAGTTGCCCGGTGCGGCATTCTTTGCGATGTATTGCTCTTCAAAACGTGTCTCATAATGGCCTTCAAACACTTCTCTGTGGCCCACAACATTTGCTTTTGATATATATTCTATTTTGGCCATACAACCCAGTACATAATTAGCAGAAAATAATTTAAGGTTGGAACCGCTTGGCTGTCATATGGCTTACATGGCCATATAACTGCGCTATCCCTATTAGTGACACCCCTTCTTGTCCCTATAGAATACCTCCACAGGGTATAAGTAACCAATTGCCCCGTTAGGCCTCGCATGGTTCCAATGCCGTATATATGCTGCATGGCTA
>Ga0180433_10000692_pt1 | contig 57294 bp, 64 predicted proteins | sample SS_ome_8_FD_132980 | JGI IMG/M metagenome (GOLD analysis project Ga0180433, IMG submission 132980) | Hypersaline lake sediment archaeal communities from the Salton Sea, California, USA - SS_1_D_1 metaG | ecosystem: Environmental > Aquatic > Non-marine Saline and Alkaline > Hypersaline >... | reverse complement strand
TGTGTTGGGTGCCAAGTCCTCCAGTATTATGACAGCCCTCTCACGCCCGTTGATTATGAAATATCCGCCGAAGTCCTTCGGGTCTTCGCACTCCTTGGCCAGCTCAGCGTCGTTCAGGCCCTTCAGCCAGCAGTTGTCAGAGCGCACCATTATGGGGAACTCGCCTATCATCACGTCGTTCCCGGGTCGCTCGACGCCATCCATGACCGAGATTATCTCCAGCGAGAGCTTGCCTGAATATGTCATGTTCCTCAACCGAGCGTCGTTGGGCGTCAGCTTGTGCATGGTCGAGTCGATCTCTTTTACCTCGGGCTTGTCCAGCTTTATCTTGCCGAACTTTATCTGGAGGTTCGGGATCCTGGTATCAATGACCCCGGTCTCGTCCACGATGCTCTGCATCACGTGGTTCACGAAATCATTATATGAGTTCAGCTGATGTTTTATCAGATCGTCTCGCGCTATTTGCATTCTTTTTCCTCCAGTTGTGCCTTAAAGGCCTTCAGAGAGTGAAAGTGAAACTAAATAATGGTGTGATTATGAAAGCTGTTCTACGACTACCCTGTAATAGATGCTGCTGCCTGCCGTCGGGGAGTCCCTGGTTATTTTTATCACGTCGCCTATCTTGACCCCTTCGGGCAGTGCTGGGTCGATTATCTGTATCTTGGGTAACTTCGAGCGGTCTACCTTGTATTGCATCAATACCTTCTGAGCCTCTTCTTCGCTCAAGAGCTCATGTTTCGGTACTATAGAATGACCCTGAATCTCAACGTTCAACTTGACACCTCGCGCGCATAGAACCGTCTAAGTGGAAAAATGCCCTAAATTTAGAAGGATGGCTTATAAAAAGCTTTCGTTTTTTTGGATGCCCAAAAACACATCATCACACACAACCTACGTGATGCCGAGCACCTTCTTGACCTCGTTATTGTAATCCGGTTCATCCCATAGGCCCCCCATGGACGGAAGCTTTAAAGGCGCTTTAGCGGCCTTGCCGCCGTGCTTAAGCTCCGGCGCATCTTCGGGCACGTTCTCTATCGCCCAATCTATGGCATCACCGATCCGCTCGTTATACCTCTTGAAGATGTCCCCGAACTGCCCTACCTTTGGATTATACTGGCGTATCCCTTCGGCTTCTGCGGCATCACCCACCGCATTGCTTGCCTCCATTATCCTCCTTGCCACGACAGCCTTGAACCAGTCGCGTGCCTTCTTGTCGCCCTTTATCGCCTTATAGTCCCCGATTATCTCATCCGCTTTAGCATCTAATATCTCTTTGAGCCTTTCTCTTCTCTCCTCGATCCTCGGTTTGAAGTGCTCCGGTACCGGGAGGTGTATGATGGCGTGTGACTTTACCACTTTATTATCCAATTGGGCTTTTGCCCAGTCCCTGTGCTCTTTGGTTTGCGATAAGAACTTTTTGAACTGTGGGCTGTAGAGCCCGCCGTCCTTCCCTGTGGGGTCGACACCTATCGTCTCGGCTCCGTTGTCTATGCGGGAGAGGGTCTTCTGGATAAGCTTCGCCGCCCGTTCTTTGGCGTCGGAGTCCTTGCTCTTGGCCGCGGCTTCGTATGCCTTACTTATCCTTTTCGCAGCCGCATCGAGCTTCCTTTTCGTGTATCCCCTTGCCATAAGCATCTCCAGGGCGTTCTCGGTCATCTTCTCCGCCCTTTTGATATTCTCCGGCTTTGTGTTGCCTACGAATCCGAGTCCCGGGTCGCGTTTCTTGACAGTGCCCACCAACTCTTCCGGGACTCTCCTGAATGTCGTACCAAGACAATACTTCTGCTTGAGGGCTTTGCCTCTTGGGTCCTTGCTCCCTTTCAGGTCTGCCTCAGTATGACCCACCCGGAGAAACCCAAGATATCCGCCCAGCATACTGTGTGTGCTCTTCGTCTGGTCGACGTCTTCGGGCCCGCTTATGAACTCCAGGAACGCCACTGACCCTCCAGGGTCAGAGACCTCACCCCTCTTGACCGTGGACGGCCTGATGAGCTTCAATGCCCTGCCAAGCGGCTTGGTATAGGCTTTGATGAAATTGGCATTGGTAAGCGCATCACCGTAGCTTAGTCGCGGTGTACTCACCGCATGGAGCTCGTCATGTGACAGGCCGCATTGGAACTCGACCCCGGAGGGTATGTGTATAACAGCATCATATGGGCCGTGTTTTATCTCTTTTTCGACTTCTTCTCCAGTGGCCTTGCTAAGGTCCAGGAAGATATTAGTATGTTGGGATATCGGGGCCATGCTCTTGATGCCTGCACCGTCCCATGGACCAGACAACAGTATCTTGTACCTTCTGCCCTTTGGGGCCTGACTCTCATGGATGCCTGCAGATGAATACACCTCATCCAGCAGCGTCTTCATTGGGTCTTTGCGCCTCTTGGAGACCATATCGGCGAACATCAGCTTTGCAGAAGACGTCGTCCCTGGGCCGAATGATATTGCACCCTTGCTCCTTTCTCTCTTGCGGTTCTTGCCCATCGGTCTATAACCAGAGAGAGAATAAAAATCGGCTCATGCCCACTCGAGGACGTTCTCGGTTTCTTTCTTCTCGTTGGTTGGGTATATAGTGTTGGTCAATTCGCCGGGTTTGAACCATAATTTGATCTCCCTCTCCGCCTCCGCCGCGTTCTCGGAGCAGTGCACCGCGTTCTCATATACTCCTGAAGTGGTTATCCTTCCGTACTTGCCGCGGATTGATATGGGGTCAGCTTCCTCAGGGTTCGTGGTCCCTGCCAGCCTCCGCACCTTCGCGATGGCGTTGTCGCCTTCGTAGACCAAGGCCAGGACACGCCGCGTATGGAACTCACCCATTATGTACTTGATGAGCTCTGCGAAGAAGGGCTCGTCCTTGAGGTGCCTGTAGTGCTCCTCAGCCAGCTCCTTCTCGACGCTTACTATCCTCGCACCGACTATTCTCAATTCCGTCTCGGAGAGCTTGGAGATTATGTTGCCGGTCAGCGATTTCACCAACCCGTCCGGTTTTATCAGGACCAATGTCTGTTCTATAGTCATCTTGATCTTTGGATTTTTGCAGGGGATATTTGCGCCGCTCTTAAGAAAAAGCTGGATCACCTGGCAGTAGCCGCCTTGAGGGACCTTACATATCCTCCCAGCCCCCTCCGGTCGTCCCTGGCCTTCTTGATTATCGCGCTCCCGATTATGACGCCGTCGACGCCCTGCCCCATGAGCTCTTTTATCTGCCCAGGCTTCGAGATGCCGAAACCGGTGGCCACCGGGACCTTTGAATACTGTTTCGCCTTCGCGAGGATCTCATTGAGCTTGAATTGCATCTCCTCGCGCGCGCCGGTCACACCAAGAAGTGATTGCAGATAGAGGAAGCCCTTGCTCTGCCCAGCTATCTTCTTTATGCGCTCTTCGCTGTTCACGGGCGAGATTATGAAGATGAGATCGACGCCGCTCTTCTCGCAGGTTGACATCAGGTCCCCGCTCTCCTCGAAAGGCAGATCGGCCACGATCAGGCCGCTTATCCCAGCTTCACCGCAGCGCTTGCAGAATCTCTCCAGCCCGTACTGATATAAAAGATTATAGTAGGTCATGCAGACCTTCGGCACCCCGGTGATGCGCTTCGCGGTCTCGAAGTACTTGTCTGTGTCCATGCCTGCTTCGATGGCCCTTTGCGAGGCGGCCTGTATGGTCGGCCCATCCGCTATCGGGTCGGAGAACGGGAGCCCCAACTCCAGGATATCGACTCCGGCCCTGATGAGCTCGCCGGCTATCTTGACCGTCTCATCGGCGCTTGGGTCCCCACATGAGATATAGGCTATCAGTGCTATTTCGCCCTTCTCCTTGAGTCCCCTGAATTTGTCGGCAATATCCATTTGTTGTCCAAGCTATTCTTCGTAACCTAGTTCTCTTATGATGGTATTGACGTCCTTGTCCCCCCTGCCGGAGAGATTGATCACCAGGATATCGTCCTTGTCGAACTGGTCCGCTATCTTGAGCGCATGTGCGACCGCGTGCGCGCTCTCTAGTGCGGGCAGTATCCCTTCCTTCTCGCTCAGGGTCTTCACCGCCTCTAGGGCTTCGTCGTCTGTAGCGTAAGAATATTCGGTCCGCTTCATGTCCCTGAGCATCGAGTGCTCCGGCCCTACAGCCGAGTAATCGAGCCCGGCCGACACGGAGTGCGTGTTGTATATCTGCCCGAACTTGTCTTGTAAGACGTAGGTGTAATTCCCATGGAGTATGCCTTTCTTCCCTAGCTTCTCATCTGCGAATCGCGCCGCGTGCTCTCCGCTCTTGATGCCCTTGCCGCCAGCCTCGACGCCGATTAACCGGACGTCTTTGTCCCCGAGGAACTCGTTGAATATCCCCATCGCGTTGCTCCCGCCGCCAACGCACGCTACTATCGCCGCCGGCAGTTTCCCTTCCCTTTCCAGGATCTGCTTCCTCGCCTCTCTGCCGATGACGCTCTGGAAATCCCTGACCATCATCGGGTACGGGTGCGGCCCGAGCACTGAGCCTAGGAGATAGTGTGTGTCCTGGAAGCTCGCGACCCAGTCGCGCATGGCTTCGTTGATAGCGTCCTTGAGCGTCTTTGAGCCCGACTCGACGGGGTTGACCTTCGCGCCCATGAGCCTCATCCTGAAGACGTTGAGCTTCTGGCGCTCCATATCGATTGTGCCCATGTAGACTTCGGTCTCGAGGCCGAGTTTCGCCCCAGCGGTGGCGGTAGCGACACCGTGCTGCCCCGCCCCGGTCTCGGCTATTAGCCTCTTCTTGCCCATGTATTTCGCGAGCAGCGCCTGCCCTAGGGCGTTGTTTATCTTGTGCGCGCCGGTGTGTGCCAAATCCTCGCGCTTGAGGTATATCTTCGGGCCGTATTTCTCTGACAGGCGGTCGCAGTAAGTCAGCGCAGTCGGCCTGCCCGCGTAATCCTTCAAGAGCCCGGCCAGCTCCTTCTTGAAACTAGGGTCGTCCTTGAACTTCTCGTAGGCTTCGGCCAGCTGGTTGACAGCCTCCATGAGCACCTCCGGGACGAATTTGCCGCCGTATTCTGCGAACTTCCCCTTATCATCAGGATATGCCATTTTCCTGTTTAATTTGACCTTAACTAGAAAAAAAGAAAAAGACAGTAGGGATGACAAGGTGGCAGGAGGATAATCCCATCAAGAGACCCAGTTCACTTCTTCATGTCTTTGGCGACCGTCTCTTTATAGGCCTTCATGATGTCGCCCAGGAACTTGTCCTTGCTGACGCCGAAGTGCTGCGACGCCGACTCCGCGAGCCGTGTCAGCTCCATCGGGAATATCAGCTTGGTCGCCTTCCCGTCGGCTACCTTCTTCAGGGCCTCGAGGTAGATATAGGAGAGCGCCGGGTCTTCTAACTTGCTGGCCGCGCGCTGTATGGCATTTATCATCGCCTCACGGGCATACGCCTGCTGCTCTATGACCTGCCTCTGGTATTCTGCGCTCCTCAAGTCGTGCATAGACTCCTGGACCTGCCCCGGCAGGCGGATCTCCTGTATCTCTACTGATATCAGGTCGACGCCCCATTCGTCTTTCAGGCGATCCCGCTCGCTGATGAGCAATTCGTTGACCTTTGCGACGTTCGATATGACCTCCTCTGCGGTGAGGTTACCGACAGTCTCCCTCGTTATCGATTTAAGGAACGTTATTATCGCTTGGTTGATGTCCTTCACAAGGAGCACGGACTTGTATGGGTCGATGACCTTCGCATAGACGACGATGTCCAGGTATAATCTTATCTTGTCCTTGGTTATGGCCTCGTAGCCCAGAAGGTCCAGCGTCTTGACGCGCACATCTACGACGTTGTAGCTCTCGACCCCGGGGACTATGACGGTCCATCCGGGCCCTGCGACGCGGTTGAAGCGCCCGTATCTCTGGACCACAGCCCTCTCGAATTGTTCCAGGAAGACGATGGAGCTGAATATCAAGAGGCTGAGGGCGAGGAACAGGAATGATATGCCGGCGGCGATACCAACGTCCATGCCGACACTGTATCTTACGAAGACGTAGAGGACGATTGCCACCAGGATGGATATGACGATATTCATCACAGCCAGCGGCGGCTTTTCTTTCTGGATGATTATCCTGCTCTCCTTGCGCTCTTCCTCCTCTTGAGCGATAGGCTTCAGTGCTATGTACCCTGTGTCCCGCTTCGGCATTTTTCCCCGATCTTGCTAATAATCTTGTTAATCTTAATGAGTAAGTGGTTAAAAAAGACGTCACGGCAAGACATCTCAGGTCATCGCGTTTTTTATAAGAGTCCGGTAATATCCGTATCATGGCTGCGCAAAAGGGCCCCGGGTCTGTCGAAGCTTTGGTCCTCTGTATTGACAGGGACGACGATCTCGGCCGCAAGGCGGGTATAAAAGGGCCGGTCATCGGCGAGAAAGCCAATCTCGAGGCGGCGCAGAAGCACGCCCTCGTAGACCCTGAGGACAGCGACCTGAACGCCATCTACGCGGCTGTCAAGCTCAAGCGCGAGGCCGAGAAAGAGTATTCTTCCGTTGAGGTCGTGACGATAACGGGTGATGTGGAAGTCGGCATCAAGAGTGACCGCAGACTAGGCCGCCAGCTCGAAGAAGTCATAGAGCGTTTCTCCCCCAAGGGCGTCATACTCGTATCGGACGGCGCCGAAGACGACGTCATCCTGCCTTTGGTCCAGGGGCATGTGAAGATAATATCAAAGAAGAACGTCGCGGTCAAGCAGGCGCAGCAGCTGGAGGGCGCATATTTCAAGATAGTCGATTTCTTCGCCAATATAGGCGACAACCCAAAACGCGCGAGGACGCTCTTGGGTATCCCAGGCCTCCTGATCTTCGCGATAGTCGTGCTCTCCCTCTTCCGCCTGCCAGTCCTGGAAGTAATCTTCGCGCTCATAGGCGTCTATTTCCTGGCCAAGGGGTTCGGCTTCGACCACCACCTCTTTTCTGGGTTGAATGAGGCAAAGAATTCTATCATAGAAGGGAAGGTATATCGCCTATTCACGGCATTCGCCATATTGATAGTAGTCATGGCCCTTGTGGCAGGTTATTTGGGGGTGAGGCAGAATCTCGGCGCTATATACCGTCCAGGGACTATAGCCAACCCATCTTCCGCGACGGACGCGCTCTTCTCCCAGCCTTTCATAACACTCACGATAGCGTTCGTGAATGCGGTCGGCCTGCTGGCTGTGGCCGGCGTCCTTATCGCGGTAGGATTCATACTCCATAATTTCATCGAGAAGAAGTACCTCAAGATAAAGAAATACATATATATGGTGGCCATCATCGCGGTCGTATATTCGCTGAGCGGCGACATATACTGGAGCATGGTCCAGCTGAGCGGGCAGGCAGTCGAGCTCACCATTCCAGACAGCCGCCTAAATGCCCTCCAGGACCTCGCTATCGCGCTCTTAGTCTCGATCGTCGCACTGGTCATCCTGCACTACATGCTTAAGATAGTCTTCTTCGACTATGTCGAGCGTCGGCGCAAGCTCGAGAAGAGATACCTTGACAAGGAGGTCTACTCCGAGGACGGCAAGCAGCTCGGGCAGGTCAAGAAGATCGAGATGCTCGGCAGCGGCCTGAAGGGCATATATTTGAAGAAGAAGTTCGTCCCGGCAGAGAACATCAAATCGAAGGGCAAGCTGCTCGTGGTCGAGGAGTCAGAGGCCTGAAGGCTTTTTAATGCTCACACAGTAATTAATCACCCAAAACCCGATAAGTTTATATGGTTTTAGCCCTTAGATAGGACCAAGAAGATGCCCCCAGGAGGAAAAGGTATCAGCAGGACCCAACGCAGGAGAGCCAAGAGAGTCCCAGGATTGGAAAATCAAGTTAGAGTTCTGAACAAGCGTCTTGCTAGCTTGACCGACCAGTATGCTAAGCTGCATAAGGAGATGCCCGGCATGTCTGAGGCGGATTTCAAAAGGCGAAAGAAGGAACTTAACAAGCAGATAGGCGAGAAAATGGCCCGCCGTATCGCGATCGAGCGGGATATGAGGCGTTCTGCTGAGAAGGAAATCAAAAGGCTGAATGAAAAATCCTACCAAGATTGGGCTGAACATAACCAGGCGCTAGATGAATGGGAGAAGAAACACAAGAGGCTCGAAAGCGCACATAAAATTGCCCAGGCTAAGATAGTTGGATTAGAGCTTACTGCTAATCAGCTTTCTAAGCGCATGAACCCTGATGATGCAAAGAAGCTATTAGATGACCTATCCAAGGCCCAACAAGACCTAGAGGCCACGCGCCGGGAGCTTGGGTTACGCTTGACTCCTGAACAAGCGACAGCACAGAAAGCAAAGATCGAAGAGCTCAAACAAAAACTCCATGATAAGACCCTAGAAGCATGGGACTTGGATGATGCCGTCTCAAACCATAAGAAGCGCCTGGAGGATGAGCAGCAATGGTCACAGCAGCAGCATGAGCGGATAAATAAGTTGAGAGAACAGGGCGAACAGCTGAACCGGCGGATAGGTGACCATGTCAACACGATCCAGGAGAAGGATCAGCAGATAGCCCAGAGGAACGAAGAACTTTCAAGATTGCGGGAGCAGTTAGGCAGAGCACCGACTGTTGAGGAGATGCAGGAGATAGCTACGCAGATACATAAGTTAATGGATCAGCAGGAAGAGGCTGTTGCGGAGCGCGATCGCGCTATTGCAGACATGAATGCGGCACGGGATGCACACCGAACCCTGCGTGATCAGTTCGATCAAGTACAAGCTGAAGCAGATGATCTGCGTGGTCGTGTTGCTGATCTTCAAGGGCAATTGGCTGCCGCTACTAGTCCTGCTGAACGTGCAGAATTAGAAGGGCGCATTGCAGCCGCAGAGGCTGATGCAGCAAAGCAGAAAAAGAAGAAAAAGAAGTTCAAGAAGAAGCTTAAGAAACTCAAGAAGAAAGGCAAGGGTGGAGAAGAACCCGAACCGGAAGAACCAGGGGGCGAAGCAGCCGAGATTGCGGAAGAGGAAGGCTTCGATCTGAATGATCCTGACCAGGCCAGGAAGTTCATGCAGATGATCAACCAGAGATACAGACGCGGCGAATTGACGAGGCGCCAGTATAAGGCTCTCCAGGCAGAGACTGAAGCGAGATTGGCTGGACCCTCTAGCGAGCGAGCAGATAGGCTCAGGGAAGCCGAGAGGAAGGCGGCGTTGGCCTCAGAGAAATGGAGGGGGAGAATCGGTTTCCTGCCATTCAGCGCTGTTAATCTGCTCTATGTAGTTATTTTGGCTCTAGCGATCTGGATAGTATTGCAGTTATTCGGGTATGCGACTATTTAGGGGTTCTGTTTTACACTACATTCTTAGGTTCTTACACTAGAGTTCTTAGGTTTTGCACTACAATTTTTACACTACCTTAACTACAGCAGTCACCCACAGTTACACTACAAATAGAACTAGTCAGGTCGTTCAGGCCAGCCTCTTGAGCAGCTTGGAACCGTTCTTCTCCAGCGCGTGGGTCAAGACATCCTTGATAGTCTCTGCATAGACGACCGTGATCTTTTTCTCATCCTTTGGGTCGAGTATCAGATCGCCTTTATTCGCTTTGGGGATTATGACTGTCTTAAGCCCAGCTTCGATAGCGGCTTCGACCTTTGGTGTTATCCCGCCGACCGGCAGGACTTCGCCCCTTACGTCGATCGAGCCGGTTAGCGCCACACCTTGCTTCACCTTGGCGTTCTCGAGCGCTGAGAGTGCGGCCACAGCGACGCTGATAGAAGCTGAATCGCCTTCGACTCCTTCATAAGTCTGCAGGAACTGGACATGGATGTCGTAGTTGGCTATATCCTTCCCGATGAAGCGTTTGATTATCGCTGATACGTTATTGACAGCCTCCTTCGCTATATCACCCAATTTCCCGGTCGCTACTACCTTGCCCTCGTTCCGGCTTTCGGCGGCTGTGACCTCCGCGACTATCGGCAGGACTATCCCGCCGTTCCCGATTACTGCTAATCCGTTGACGCGCCCGACCTCTGCGCCAGTCGTCTTGATAACTTCATACTCCTTCCGCCGCTCGACGTACTTCCCAGCCACCTGCTCCTCGAGGGTCATCGAAGCCTTCGAGGCCTCTTTGACGTCCTCCTTGGTCGCGTATTTGTGACCCTTCTCGATCGCGATGTCACCAGCGGCTCTCACGAGGCCACCCAGTTCGCGCATCCTCAAGGTCAATTTACCCTTGTGACCTGCCCTCTTCTTGGCTATCCTGATTATCTCCTCCACTGCATCCTTCATGAAGTGGGGTATCTTCTTGTCCTTCACGACTTCTTGAGCCACAAGCTGCACCAGCTTCTTCTTGTTCTCCTCCGTGTCCGGCATCACCACGTTCATGTATACTTCGTATCCGTAGCCCTGTATACGCGAGCGCAGAGCTGGGTGCAGGTGCTGGAGCGTTTCCATGTTCCCCGCTGCCACGAGGACGAAGTCGCACGGCACCGGCTGTGTCACGACCATGGCTCCGGATGACATCTCGCTCTGCCCCGTGATATGGAACTGCCTCTCCTGCATCGCACTCAGGAGATCGTGCTGCACCTTGATGTTCATGGTCCCTATCTCATCGACGAAGAGGACGCCCTTGTTAGCCTTGTGGATGAGGCCGGGGAGTACCCTCAAGTGGGGTGGTGTGCCCAGCCCTCCTGACTGCAATGGATCGTGCTTCACGTCTCCCAGCAATGCTCCCGCGTGTGCGCCGGTAGCGTCGATGAACGGCGGCTTCTTCGCATCCGCATTGTTTATCAAGAGCTTCGGGATGTTTCGATCCTTCGTGGCTGTGAGGCGCGTGCTGAGGATCAGTATGCCCACTAAGATGACGCTGACGACTATATATGCAGCGATTATCACATCGGAGAACCAACCGAGCCAGTAGGCGATGAGCGGGAACATCAATATCACAAACGAGAAGAATAGCATCATGTTGTTGCTATTCGCCTTGGCCATGCCCATTGTGGCTTTTTTCATGACCTTCGCGCCGGCTCCGGCTTTAAGCACTTTCACGCGCGGATTGTTCTCATCCTCCTGGTTTGGCAATACGACGACGTCCTGGAGCTCTTTCATCGGGAGCAGCTCTGCCATGGCCTGGGCGAGCATGCTCTTGCCGGTCCCAGGCTCGCCTATGAGCAGGACGTTCCTTCTCTGCTTCGCTGCCTTCTTGATTATATCTACGGCCTCGTCCTGGCCGATTATCTGGTCAGCCAGCTTCTCGGGAACAGCTATCTCGTCCGTAGTCTTAAAATCGTCCCACTTCTTGAGCTTCTCGATGTCCTTCCCCTTCTTGGCTTCGGCTTTGGTATTCTCAGCCTCTCCGACGCTAGCGGTTTTTGTTTTCTCTTCAGCCATTATAGCATGATAGTTTTTCACATCTCCGGAGAGCACGAAGAGCTCCCCAAGGCAGAGATAAGCGCGCTGTATGAAGCTTATGGCACCAGTCTGGATATCGAATCAGAGCAGGATAGGTATATCCTCGCCAACGACCTCCCCCCGGATGCGCTCCACAGGCTTGCACTCACCCATGAATTTTACAGTGTCTTTAAGCTCTCGACCCTTAAAAACCTGAGTGCTGATTTAGCGAAAGAACGCTTTGATGTCTCCTCTTACTCCATCCGCGCGCAGAATTTCGATAACAACTCACATCTTGAAGCCGGCGTCGGCGCCGAGCTTAACAAGGCCTGGGGCATCCCTGTGAAATTCAAGGGCCCTGAATTAGAGCTCTTCTTGATCCAGTTCGGCAATAGGGTAGCTGTTTGTGATAGTAAGCATACTATCGATAAGGCGGGGTTCAAGGAGCGCGACCCCCTCAAGAGGCCGTTCTTCTCGCCTGTAGCACTCAAACCGAAGCTCTCGCGGTTATTCGTCAACCTCTCCCGCGCCAAGGAGGGTGACACGCTTCTCGACCCGTTCTGCGGAACCGGGTCGATTCTTATCGAGGCAGCATCCATGGGTGTACGAGCTATCGGCAACGACCGCGACAAGAAGATGTATTACGGCTGCAAAAAGAACCTGAAGCAGCTTGGACTCGAGGCGGAGCTCCTCTTGGGCGATATCGGCGACCTTAAACCCGGGAACCCCGGACTGGAGACTGTAGACGCAATCGCCACAGACCCGCCCTATGCGCGCGCCAGCAAGGTCTTCGGCTCTGAGTTGGGGGAGATATACCCCAAGTTCCTCCAGGTCGCCAAACGACTTCTGAAGAGGGGAGGCTATATGGCATTCGCTATCCCGCATGACATAGGATTGGATACCCAAGGGTTTAAGGTCATCGGGAGATATGATATCTACGTCCACAAGTCGCTTTCGAGGCGACTGTATGTTTTAAGGAAATAAGCTCAATATTCGAACGTCTTGATGATCGGGGATATATCATGGAACTACACCTAGATCGAAACCTCATCCTGGAATCGAATTGCAGCTTCGAGGAAGCCAGGTTCGGCATCATGGGTGTGCCATTCGATTCCACCTGCTCCTACCGCCCGGGCTGTCGCTTCGGTCCGCTCGCGATAAGAAGGGAGTTCATCGAGCTCGAGAAGCCCGCATGCTTCTTTGATATTCCTCTTTATGATCTGGGGAACCTATATGTCATCCACGGCAACCTCAAGGAGACCTTAAACCTTGAGGAAGATACGCTCAAGAAGGCATTCGAACGCAATCAGGGTTTCATCCCGGTGGTGCTGGGCGGCGAACATTCAGTCTCATATGCGCCAGTCAAGGTCCTGGCTGAGAAGCATCCAGGCCTTCAAGTCGTGCATTTTGATGCGCATGCCGACCTGAAAGACGATTACCTGGGCGAAAAGTGGTCGCATGCAACGGTCATGAAACGCATCGCCCAGCTTGGAGTCGATTATTGCCAGAAGGGGGTTCGCATCCTTGACGATGAAGAGAAGGCATTGGTCCGTGACACTGAGCCAAAAAAAGGCGTCCCGACGTATATCTCTATCGACCTCGACGTCCTCGACCCGTCAGTCGCCCCGGGCGTGGGCACGCCGGAGCCTAATGGGATGATTTACTCGGAGCTGCTTTCAGAACTCAAGGGACTCTTGGATTCGACTCGTGTGGTGGGGCTGGATATAGTAGAGCTCTCACCGCCTTATGACGTCGGCGGCATCACGGCGGTGACGGCAGCCAATCTGTTGCTCAACATGCTCACAGACCGCGGGCATAAGCACTTGTAGGGTCAGTCGTAGCTGTGGTCCTCTTCTATGAAGAAATTCTTTATAGCTCTTATTATCTTGGTCTTGATCCTGTTCTCTTCGTGGACTTCCTCGACGAAATCTATCTCGTCCGGGCTCAGGTTCTCCTTCCATTCGTTCATCTCAGCTTCTTTCTGAGCCTCTTCCTGTTTCTTCTCCTCTATCTGCGCCACCTTGTCCTTCGCCTCGGCCATGCGCTTCTCAGCAGGCGTGTTCATGATGGTGTTCTTGATCTTGGTTACGACGCCCTCTTCCGCCCTCGCGACCGCAGGACCGACCTTCTTTATGCCCGCAGGAGCTGTATGTCTGGTCTTTATCAGGTCTATGCTAGCACCCCCGTGCTTCGACCGCCTTACACGGATATTGGTCATCACCGGCCTTTCCAGGTTGTCGCTGGTTATCAGCGCCACGCCCATCGGGAGGTTCTTCATGACCTCTTCCAGCTCAGGCGTGAAGTTCTCGAGCGACTTTGAGATGGCCATGATGTCGTTCGGGTTCGTCACCTTGAGTATCATCTGTGTGTTGCACTGCGATAACACGTTCTTATCGACCTTCGCAGGCCTTTGGGTCACTACGCCCATCCCCATGCCGAACTTCCTTCCCTCGGCTGCCACGGTCCTCAATATCGGGAGCGACATCGCCTGCCCAACGCCGCGTTCGGGACAGAACCTGTGCGCCTCTTCGATGAGGAAGAAGAATGCGGGTATCTCGCCGGCTTTCCTTGCGTGGAAGAGGTCTGTAGCGAGTCTGAAGACTATCAGCTCCTGTAGTTCCGGAGCCACCCCCTTAAGGTTGATTATCGTAGTCTGCCCCTTCTTGACCAGTTCATTGAGTGATACCCCTTCGTCCGAGAATATGTTCGTGTCCAGTAGCGTCTGCAATGAAGCTATGAGGCCCCATTTCGCGTTCGTGTCGCTAAGCTGCAGGTGCTGTATTATGTATTCAAGTGTATAATCACCACTGGGTTTAAGCTCATTGACCGCCTGATACAACAATGCCTTCTGGCCCCCGGTCGGCGGCGTCGGGAGTATATCGATGAGCTCCGCAGCGCTCAGGTTCTTGCTGCTTAGCTTGAACTCTTCGTCCGCGCTGGTATTGACGCCCTTGTTGGGCGTGAACTCCACTACGTTGGTGAAGCCCCTGGGCAGGACATCGAACTTCTTGAACTTTGCCATATCGCCCTGGCTGTTATTGGCTACCTTGAGCGTGTGGTATTCGCCATGCGGGTCTACGACCAGACACGGCACCTCCTTGTCGGCCAATTCCTCGAGCAGGACCCCGACCGTATAGCTCTTTCCGGCCCCGGTCTTGGCGAGTACTGATAAGTGTTTTGATATGAGCTTGTTGGCATCCAGGTGGACCTTGATGTCATCTTCCCCCTCGAGCTTCCCGATATACAAACCGACGGCAGACGGCATCTCGAGGCCTAGAATCCTGCGTATGAGCGTCTGGTGGGCCTTGAACACGCGCTCTTCGGGCTTGAACGGCGTCTTCGGAAGTCGTATGAGCCCGTTATTGTCCCGGTATCCTATGACCCTGATATCCGCGACGATCTTCTCGATACCCTTCCGGTCATCCCAGAAGCGCCTCACGAAGGATATCTGTCCCAGCACCCAGCCGTACATCTCGTGGTGAATCTTGACATAGGTCCCTCGCTCCGCTAGTTTTTTGTTCTCTACGAGTATGCTGAAAGACGTAGGCCTAACCTCCCCTGATACAAAGCCAATCACATCTGGCATAAACTAATTTGTGAGCCCGTAAAGAAAAAGGCATTATTGGGCGACCAATAGTTATACCATACCAGTATTACTTGACCACATATGCCTTTCTGCGATCCAGTAGCCAAAGGGTAGGCCTTCCAGCGCGCCCATGACAAAGGGCAGCGAGTATGAGAAATCCAGTCTGAGGAGGTTTATCAGGAATACTATTATGACGAACATGAGAAAACCGAATATGTAGAATGGGAGGACATTCTTTGTGTGCGGGACCAAGACCCGCTTATCCATCTTCTTTCGCGTGTGCTCTGGCCCCATCTCGTAGAACTTGGCGTAGAAATCGGCTTCCTTCACAAGGACGCGTATCCAATACAGCTGGCCGATGATCCCTACGATACCCCCGAGGACGAAGAATGCGATGACCCATATGAGCTCCTGGTTAAGCTCCGGGAGTATGCTCAAGGCTATAGCAAAGATGGGTAGCGATATAGCAAGCAATATCCGGATTCGGACCCTCCCTTGGGAGAGATCACTTGCTTGTGAGCTCAGGCTCTTTTTTGGTACGGTCATAGGCTTTCAGGTGCTTCTTGCCGCATTCTGAACAAGTTAACTGGAGGTTGCCCCCCTTGCTGACCTTCATTATGCTCTTTTCACCCCTTCTCTTACTGCCATGCCCTTCCTTGACTCGGGTATACTGCCTTTGGCCCCATGAAAGCGAGCTGGCTTTCCCCTTGGAGGCCTTCTTCACTTTGTGCTTCGTGTGCTTCTTGCACTTCGGACAGTACGTGTTTATCTGTTCGTCGATTTTCATCTCTATATCTCCTCTGCAGCGTCGTTCTTTATCAGAATCTCCGCGACGCCTGCAGGGACGTCGATCTCCTCGCCCTCCTCGAAGGGTCCGATGGTCTTCAAGTCGTGACCAACGAACGCCGGCAAGGGTTTGAGGAATCTGACCCTTATGAAGTCTCCTTTATTTTCTGATTCTTCCTTAAAAACGTCTTTTTGGGGCTCTTCCACCTTTTCTTCGCCCTTTCCAGCTTCAGCTTCAAGCGTTCCCCCCACCCCACCAGCTGCTTCGGGCGCATCCTCGGTGTTCTTTTCTGCTGGCTCATCCACCTTCTCAGTCAAAGCAGGTTCGGATGCTGGTTCTTGTACCTCTTCACGTACCCCTTCTTCCTGTGCTTCTCCCCCGGCCGCTCCCCCTATAGCGTCTTCTGGTTCTACGGGTGTAGCCTCTTCCCCCCCTTCAGCCGGTCTAGGGCTGCTGTCCTCTTCGGGTCCAGATGTCACACCCCCGGCGGATGGCCCATCTTCATCATCCTCTTCCGGAGCTTGAGCTTCTCCAGCGGATGTGTCCGCGACGGGCTCTTCTTTCCGCTCGGCGGTATCGCTCTCAACTTCAGCATCGCCAAGTCTTCTCTGGTCTTTCTCTTCCTCCTCTATCGCGCTCTTGTCCTCCTCCACTTCTTCTACTTTGGGCTCTTCCCTTTCTGTCTTGCGGACCATACCCCTCAATATCTCGAGTACTTTGCTGTATGCCTTGTCTTCTGTCCCGCTAAGTTCTGCAGGCTTGTCCTCACCCTGTATCTGCCTGAGTGCGGCCATCAGCATCTTGTGCTGACGCATATACACGAGTTCTTGGAATAAATCCTCAAACTTCTTTTTCTCGTAGGGGTCGGGGATAGTGCCGAGGCTCTTTTGTGCATCGCTGTAGAATCCTACAGGCAGCGGCCCGAGGTTATTGTTCCTCTTCTCTACCCGCCAAAGCTGAATCAATTCAGAAGTGTCCATTCGTTAGTTTTTTAATTTATTAGGTTTAAAATAGCCCGAAAATGGTTAAAGAGATAAGTGATTCGGAATTCGAGCAGGTAATCAATGAAAACGCAATAGTCCTCGTCGATTTCTGGGCCCCTTGGTGCGGCCCGTGCAGGATGATAGGGCCGGTTGTCGAAGAGCTAGCGAACGAGTTCGAGGGGCGTGTGATGATGTGCAAGATGAACATCGACCAGAACAAGGCGACTCCGGCCAAGTTCGGCATAATGTCCATCCCCAATTTGCTGTTGTTCAAGGATGGGAAGATGGTCGATTCGGTCCTCGGCGCGGTCCCGAAACAGAGGATAGTAGAGATGCTGGAGAAGCATCTTTGAGGGTCCCCCATACTTATCTAGCCCTCTTATCTCCTTTTTAGCGATTGGATATGCGCTAACCTGAGTCTGAGTTGAGCTAAGAAGAAATCATGCTCCTGCAGTGCATCGGAGGCTTTTCGTAATTGTGCGTCCGTGACTTCGCCTCTGCTGCCCGCAGTCAATAGATTATCATGTTGCGCCAGTTTCTTTTCATGCGCTCGGATATGGCGCTTTTGATGAATGCTCAGATATCGATGCAGTGCGCCTAATTCCGCTTCATTGAGTAAGTCCACATGCCCTGTGAACTCCTCCATAGTGCTGCCTGAGGCCATTTTACCCTTTATGGTCTTAGGCAGAAAAACCTCTTTAGGTTTGTCGCCTATCCTGGCTGGTTCACGCTTTTTTGGCATCTTGAGACGGTAATATTCTCTGAGATTGAATAAAAGCGAGTCGGCGGCCCATCAATCCTTACTGAGTCCCGCGCGCCTCAATAGCTTTTCACGCATCGATTGTCGAATCCCCTTATGGGGTTGCTCTTCCACGTCATCATCTGTGAACATACGGCGGAATATCATCCCCGGCTCATGCCTCGCCACATCATCCTCTATCCTCGAGTTGGTCCACATGCTCATATACTCCGGGTGCAAGACCTCATTGACTATCCGCTCCTTATCCTGCGGCTTTATAAGATTACGGTAGACCGCATCAGTGAGCATGGTACTGGTATCTCTGAAAAAGCTATGTTGTAATGTATCCGCTTTCGGTATCGGTTCAGCCATATTGAAGGTCTCGGCATCAAGGAACTTGATTATCTTATGGTGTTCAGGCTCTTTTTCCAGAAGGCCCATATTTATGAGGATATTACCGAAGTGCATATCCCCGTGCACACCTCTCCGGCGATGGAAGAAGCCCGCAGTCCTGGCCAGGGCCCGAAGCAGATTCGTTCGTGTCTTTTTGCTCAATTTGCCCATATCGATCCTGTGCAATGCGACATATCCCTCAGGTATCTCGGTGAACAGCCTGCCGAACTTATTATTATAGCCGACGTCGGAGCGTATATGGCGCACGTAGGGAAACCCCAGGTTTCTTGCCAGGAGTAAGTTGTCGCTCTCTATCCTCGCGAACTCTGGGCCGAATTGCGCGTCGCCGGGGAGGAATACCTTCATTGCGATTTGCCCTCCCTTGCTTGTCCTTGCCCCGGGCAGCGTGAACACAAGGTGCTTAGAATGTATGGGTATCTCCCTGAACCTATTCGACTCCCCTCCACCCCAGCTGAACAGCTTCGGAGCATGCCATTTAGCCTCGTGCTGTGGTGATATGACATTCCTTTCTCGCGAATCATAATGGGTCACCGCCATCCCCATACCCACATCACTGCCCATATCGGTCTTGAGATTAGGTATCTTGGTGCGCTGCCTTATGGTCCATCCCTGTTCGATATGCGACTTGAGAAACCTATCTAGGAGTTCTCGGTACTCCTTTGGGTTCTTAGGCGGCTTTTCCGCCATCTCGGATATACGGCGTCTGCTAGATGGCATCTTATCGCGTCCGGCTGGTTGAACCTGGTCTACTTCAGGATGATCTTCCGACCCATGGATTCCTGCACCTGGACTTCCCCACCCTCTTTGGCTTCGACGTCTTCGGGTATCGGGAGTTCAAGCGTCTCGTAGGTCTCCATGTTCATGAGCTGTGCCGTATCTCCGCTTATCGAGAGCACCTGGTGGGGCGTCCTCGTGATTATCGGCACTTCAGCCTTGTCGCCGCCGCTGGTCAGGAGCTGGTGCTTCTTGTTGTCGAATATCGACGCAGCCTCGATCCTCACCTTCGCGGAGCCGTGCTTGCCCGGCTTGGAAGACGTCATGTTGACGATCTTGCACGGCTCATTGTCGATAACTATGTAGCTCCCCTTCTTGAGTTCCCTCACCTCGACTATCTTTATGCTCATTTTACACCGGTTGGTTCCACCGCTTTAACTCTTTTAAGTGTTTAGTTGTCAATTAAGCGGTGATAACGCATATTTTTAATTCAAACTATAATATAATGCGTTCTAATACTAAAATAGAACTGATTGTCGGAACTGGCTATTCGGCTAGTTTTGTTGATCTGGGGATGACTGCGCGATGAGGGTACCTGACTTGACTGGGAAATTGAAGGATAAGTTAACTGGCCACCAGAAGAACGTAGCTGTGTTCGTGGACGGTCCCAATCTCTTGAGGAAAGAATTCAATTTCGACCTCCACGACCTGAAGAGGGAGGTCCAGAAATTGGGCAAGATATCAATCGCCAAGGTGTTTCTCAACCAGTTCGCCCCGGAGAAGCTCATAGAGGCTGTGAGCAGCGAGGGTATGGAATCCATAATCACGCCAGTCGACCCGGACGTCGCTCTGGCAGTGGAGGTCATGGAGTCGGTCTACAACCCGAACATCGACGTCATCTGTGTGGTGACGCGCGACGGGGATTTCCAGCCGCCCATCATGAAGGCCAAGGAGCATGGGAAGGAGACCATCGCCATCGGCGTTAGGAAGAACCTTAGTGAGAGTCTCATAAACTCTGTCGATAAGTTCATCGAGATAGCATAGATCTTTACTCTCAATTAGCATTCGTGATAGTAGAATGGAGATACCACTCGGCAAATCATTAGGGGAGGACATGGACCTGGAGGCTGCGGATTTCACCCAGCTTATCCCGAAGCTGAAGAACGCAAGCCTAAGCGGTTATCTCGCCTTGACTATAATGAGCAAGAACGGCACTGAAGAGGGTCTCCTGCTATTCGATGAAGGTGCCATAATCGCTGCTGAATACGAATATTTCAGTCAGAATATAACCGTCTCCGGCGACCGCGCGCTGCCCCTAGTGCTCAACGCATCGACTGCTTCCGGGGTCTTCGACATATTCGAGTTGAGCGCAGAGGAGCTGAAGGGTGCACAGGATTCGAATCCTTCTTCATTGCTCAAGGTTTCCCCCGACGACAAGGACATCGCCTCTATGATCCCAGCAAGCTTCACCGAGATAGGCCTGGAGCTCAAGAGCAAGGAGAAGAAAGAGATAAAGGCCCAGATACAGAAGTCCGACAGGATAAGCAAGGAGGCAGTCCTCGAGAAGTACGGCATCTCGACACCAGACCCGGACAAGGTGGAGGAACTGCTGAGCGAGATAGGAGTCTGATAAGCATGGAGAAAGAGGTTTCACGGGCTCCGCCCGATAGTGTACTGTATCGTTCAGCGCGCCGCGATAGGCTTGAGAGAATATTCAAGACCATAGAGGGCCAGGCTTTTTTTCATGGCTCACTCGCGGAGCAAGCCTCTGATATCAATGCCCTTAAACAGGCGTTCCGTTTACAGGGGCTGTGGGTGATTCAGGGCGATGACATCCATAAATCTGGGGCTGTCGATTACACGCGCGAGCTTGAGAACTTCAACTCCCTAAAGGCACAATATGCAGATTTGCGGATGATGAAGATGAAGCGCAGCCGCGATCATTATTATATGATTGACGTCTCGAATATGACAATCTTATTCTCCACATTCGTCGAGTTGACCACCAATGATATGTATCTGCTCGTGCGTGAGATAGCCTATATCCTGAGGATCGACGACAAATCCTCGCAAAAGACAAATCCAGATAGCAGGTTGAAAAAGAAGAAAGCTTTTTTAGAGACTACTAATAAACATAAGGATTAATTTGGTATATCATGGCAAGGACTATTGCGATAGCCTCTGGGAAAGGGGGCGTAGGTAAGACCACAGTATGTGCCAACTTGGCAATCAGCTTGGCGAGACTCGGCCAGCGCGTAACGCTTTTGGATGCGGATTTGGCTATGGCCAACCTCGGCATAACTTTGGGCATGGAAGATACCCCGGTTACGCTACATGAGGTTCTAGCGGGAGAAGCCGAAATACAGGATGCCATATATGAGGGTCCTGCAGGTCTTAAGTTCATCCCATCGGGGTTATCACTAGACGCGTTCCTTAGGATAGACATAGAGAAACTCAAGCCCATAGTCACTGGACTCTTAGAGGACACTGACATCCTTCTCATCGATGCGCCCGGCGGATTGGGCAAGAACGTTCTGGGTGCGATGATATCGGCAGCCGAACTCCTTATTGTGACGATGCCGGATCCATCGGCACTCGCCGATGCGCTCAAGACAAAGCTAGTGGGAAACCGGCTCAATATGGAGGTATTGGGTGTAGTCTTGAACATGGTCCGAAGCGATAAGACTGAGGTGACGCCAGAAGAGGTTTCCGTACTTTTGGATTCTGAAATCCTCCAGATAATCCCCTATGATGATAATGTGAAACGCGGTTCGGTGGAGGGCAAACCAGTGGTCATAAGGGACCCGAACAGCCCTGCTGCAAAGGCTTTCAAGCGCCTGGCTTCGCGCATAATCGGCGAGGAAGTCGAGATCGAAGAGGAGAAGAAGGGCTTCTTTGCCAAGATGCTAGGACGATAAGGCCAGGATAATCACGTTTATTTTTCAAGTTTGTTTTTTCGAAAATGACTAAACCATTCGATCTTTTGACTTCGGCTATCGGCAAGAACATCTTGGTGAAGCTGAAGAACGGGACAGAGATCCGGGGCGTTATGGAGGCGTATGACCCCCACCTGAATCTCTCTATTAAGAACGCAGAGGAACTAAAGGACGGCGAGGTTGAGAAGAAGCTCGGAGCTCTTCTTATCCGCGGCGATACTGTGGTATACATCTCGCCCTAGCGTTCCGGCGCAAGACCAGCGTTATCAACGCTTTTCTAGGGGAAACAGCAAATATACCGCTCGTTTAGCTTGGGCCTGTGGTCTAGTTGGTTATGACGTCGCCTTTACGAGCCCTTTTTAGAAAAAAGGGCTTCACCCCAAAAAAGGAATTCTCCCTTCGGTCGAATTCTGCTTGAGGGTGCTGAAGAAAGGCTGAATCAGGCGAAGATCGCCAGTTCAAATCTGGCCAGGCCCATTTTATTCTTCTCAGTAATACTCCCATAACACCCTTTTTATCCCTTTAACGGAAAACTGCTAATCAAAATGACCTATAGGAATATCAAGATCGATAGTTACCAGGGCAAGGATATCGAGGCCGAAGAAATAGAGATAGTCGAGAGGAAGGGGATCGGCCATCCGGATTCCATGGCGGACGGCGTCGCCGATTCCGTCAGCATCGCCTTATGCAGTGAATACCTGAAGCGCTTTGGCACGGTGATGCACCACAACACGGATGAGACGCAGATAGTCGCCGGCAAATCAAAGCCCACCTTCGGAGGTGGTTCTATCGAGACTCCGCTTTATATGCTCTTAGTCGGTCGCGCGACCAACATCGTGGACGGCCAGGAAGTCCCGATAGGCGAGGTCGCTATCGATGCAGCGAAGAGATATCTGGACAGCGCCATCATGAACCTCGATGTGGAGAAGCATGTGAACTTTGAATGCATGATAGGCCAGGGCAGCTCTGATCTTCAAAACGTCTTCAAAAAGCGTCATGATATCCCGGGCGCTAATGACACTTCATTCGGCATAGGCTTTGCCCCGTTCTCAGAGACCGAGAAGATAACGCTCGAGGCAGAGCGCTTCATCAATTCGCGCGACATGAAGAAGGAAATGCCAGCCCTAGGAGAGGACGTGAAGGTCATGGGCCTGAGGGAGCAGGATAATATAACGCTTACGATATGCGTCGCGATGGTCGATAAGTACGTGGATGGCCTCGATACCTATGTCAACCTCAAGGATGAACTCAAGGACAAGCTCCTTGACTTTACTTCTAAATTCACGGACCGCAACGTCAGCGTCGCGATAAACACAGGTGATACGCTTGATATGGGTGAATCAGGTCTCTTCTTGACGGTCGCCGGCACATCAGCCGAGAACGGCGACGATGGCAGCGTAGGCCGCGGGAATCGCGTCTCTGGACTCATCACGCCATGCAGGCCGATGTCTATGGAGGCAGCTTCCGGAAAGAACCCGATAAACCACATAGGGAAGATATACAACATCCTATCGTTCAGGATCGCGGATAAGATAGTCCAAGAGGTCCATGACGCGAAGCAGGTGCATGTCAAGCTCCTGAGCCAGATCGGCAGCCCGATAGACAACCCGAGAGTCGCAGCGATTGATATCCTTCCTGAATCGGGGGCTAATTTCGTCGACGTGGAGCGCGAAGCAGCTGCCATCGCCGATGATATGCTTGCGAACATCAAGCAGGTGACCGACGATATCATCCACGGCAAAGTCACTACATTCTAGCCTATATCAGACTTATTCTGGGGGCGTTTTTTTAGCGCCCCTTTGGCTTTTCCAAAAAAAAACCATAGCGGTAGCCACTGCTCACTGCTCACGGGGGTGTGATAGTCTTACCTACCCGTTCTAGCAAATACTATCACAAAATGGACCTAATCCAATCTGATGTCAAGGTCGTGATCGAGGCCGGAGCATACGATGGCGAGGCCGTTGCGCTGAGCGACGAAGAAGCCATCCATTCGTGCTCTACAGGTCTCATGGTCAACCCGACGTTTATAATTTCATGATCCATCCCTGAGTTTGGGGAACCTCAATGGGACTAAACGGGAGGCACCAACAAGACCACATCCACGGACCGGAGGTTCGCGAGAACCTCCATCACTCTACTCTAGTGGGAGGTTACAGGAGGCTAACTCGAAGCCGAGGCGACTCGGCTTACGGGCTCTCCTGCTTTTTTCTAAAACCGACTGAAAATTAGAGCATGATTTCTTTGGGTATAGAAGGCACTGCACATACTCTCGGGGTGGGCATAGTCGATGATAAAGGTAATATCCTCGCAGACGTCAAGAAGACTTACTCTCCAGAAGAAGGCGGGATCCATCCCAGGGAAGCCTCAAGATACATGGCAAATAACTTTGGCGAAGCCGTAGTAGAAGCCCTTGGAGCCGCAGGCCTCAAGGGAACCGGCATCGACCTCATATCATTCTCACAAGGACCCGGGCTCGGGCCTTGCTTGTCCAATACAGGCGTGGGCGCGCGCGCACTGGCGCTAAGCCTGGACAAGCCCCTCATGGGCGTGAACCATTGCGTGGCACACATCGAGATAGGCAATCTCCAGGCCAGCAAAGAGGCCAAGGATTGGGGCCAACCCCTCGTCTTATACGTCTCCGGTGGAAACACCCAGATAATCATGCTCAAGGACCAAAGGTATCGCGTCTTTGGTGAGACGCTCGACATAGGCGTCGGCAATATGCTCGATAAATTTGGCCGCCTAGTAGGGCTCCAGCATCCAGCGGGCCCAAAAATAGAAAAGCTCGCGCGCGAAGGAACTAAGTTCATACATCTACCCTATGTCGTCAAGGGCAACGACCTCTCATTCTCAGGGCTCCTCACGGAAGCACTCAAGCATGCTAATAACGAGCGCTTAGAGGACGTCTGCTACTCACTCCAGGAGACCTCTTTCGCAATGATGGCTGAAGCTACTGAGCGGGCTCTCTGCCATCTCAAGTCAGACAGCCTGCTCCTGACCGGTGGTGTAGCCAACAACAAGCGTCTCCAGGAGATGCTTTCTATAATGGCTGAGGACAATGACATCCCGTTTTCGGTCCCAAAGGGCTATTGCGGCGACAATGGCGTCATGATAGCATGGACTGGCCTTGTGATGCATCGGGCTGGAGTCAAACAACGTATCCAGGATACAGAAGTCGATCAGAATTTCAGGACTGACAAGGTCGAGATATCGTGGTCTCCAGAGAGAAAAGCAAAGCCCTTGCCTATGCCGGGTCGTTGGAAGGGCGCTGAAGCCATCCTCACCAAGAAGGGCGCCACAGTCCATAAACGGCGTGTAGAGAAGATGTATCGCCTTCCTGAGATAGATACTGCCGTAAGAAAGGCCAGGACCACAAGGGAGGCGAATCTCATCAAGAGGGCATCTGCAGCCGGTGTCAGGACGCCGGGGGTAACAACCGTCCTAAAGCAGAACTATGAGATAACAATGGAGTTCATATCGGATACGACAGTCTCCCAATACCTGGATGCCAACCCCACGGCAGCCCCCAACATAGGCAAGGATATCGGGCGGGAGCTGACCAAGCTACACGATGCCGACATAATCCACGGCGACCTAACGACCTCGAATATACTCTTAGACCGCGACTTGGTATTCATCGACTTCGGTCTCGGGGAGGTATCGAGGCGTGTGGAGGACAAAGCGACAGATTTGCTATTGCTCAAGAAGGCCATGAATGCGAATCACAGCCCGATATTCGACGAACTTTGGTCGAATTTCCTCAGGTCTTACAAACCTTCGAACCGCAAGGAGGTCTTGCACCGTCTTGAGCGTGCAGAACAGAGGGGGAGGTATTTCTGATGGAAGTCGATTTCGTAACCGGGAACAAGAAGAAGGTAATGGAGGCAAACTCGATAGGCAAAGACTTTGGCATCATCTTCAAGCAGATAGATTATACGTACCCGGAAATACGCGATGATAATCCTGTCGTCGTGGCCGAACACAAGGCTAGGACCAGCTATGATAAATACAAGAAGCCCCTCATAGTCGAAGACTCTGGCGTATTTATCCATGCTTTGAACGGCTTCCCCGGGACTTGTTCTGCTTTCGTCTTCGAGAAGATAGGCCTTAAGGGGGTCCTTAAACTCCTTGAGGATGTAGACGATAGAAGTGCATCCATGATAACGGCCATCGCATTCTTCGACGGCAAGGAGATGAGAACATTCGTCGGCGAAGTCGAGGGTTTCATAAGCCATGAGGTCCGTGGCGATTGGGGATTCGGCTACGACCCGTTTTTCGTGCCGGAAGGGCGCGAGAAGACATTCGCTGAGGAGCCGGAGTACAAGTCTGACTTCTCCCATCGCATACGTGCATTCAAGAGATTCTGTAAATGGTACAAAGAGGAATACAGCCTCCTATAATGCTTTTTATTCGTATCAGCGCAAAATAGAGGAACCTACCTGCCCCGGTAGTGTAGTGGCCTATCATACGGCCCTGTCGAGGCCGTGACCCGGATTCGAATTCCGGCCGGGGCGCTCACTTACTCCCCTTAGGTTGAACCATATATCTAGCCCGGATTCGAACACGAAGCCGCATAGCGGCTTGCGCACAGGTTGCCATTGACGTTAGGGTGATGCAACCTCCTGTTCCGGCCGGGGCGCCTTATTCTTTTTTATCCCTAATCCTGCAAATTATCCACCCCAACTGGAGAGTAGATGACCCTGCAAAAGGATAGTTTACAGTCTGCGCAGCCTGAATTCAAGGATACCGTCTGTCTCAGCTGCTGCAACCTCGGTTTCTGCAAGATCCAGTGCCCCACAGATGAGAAGACCTGGCTCAACTGCGCACACTACAGGGACCGACAGGAGCTGGAGTTCGCAAAGAGGGTGATGGCGCTCGAGAGACAAGGTCGCATCCATTGGGTGAGGCGCGAAGTCGAGATGTGGGACGGTGAGAAGAGGCTGATCTCAGTCCTCCCAGTCAATACAAGCAAGAAGAAGGGATTCATAGGTAGGAATTTCGAGTTCATATCCGAAGTAAATGGCGTCCTCAGGTTTACTGGGCAGATCATGGAATAAGAGTATTTATGTAGTATAATTCTAAATTACAGCAACAGACCGTCGATTTTTAGTCAGAAATTCGACCACTGTGCAACCTTTAATCAAATGGGCCGGTAGATCAGTCCGGTTAGATCGCCTGCTTTGCAGAACCTTTTCTTTCAAAGAAAAGCTTCACCAAAAGAAGGAATTCCGCTTCGCGAAATTCGGGTTCAAATCAGCAGGAGGCCCCGGGTTCAAATCCCGGCCGGTCCATTAAACCCTTTTCCCAAAAAGGGTTTTATCCCAAAAGAGAATTCTCGCTAAACGCTCGAATTCTTTGCTTGCAGTCGCTTTTTAAGGGTGACGTGCAAATATTACGCATTTTCACGGGCCCGTAGCTCAGTCTGGTTAGAGCACCTGGCTTTTAACCAGGGAGTCGAGGGTTCGAATCCCTTCGGGCCCGTTTCATTTTACTTGATAGCTTCGCTTTGGTGGGCTCACCTGCGCGAATGCCTTCGTCCGCTGGACCGCCTTCCGGAACTGCGACCAGATCGCCCTCTTGAACTGCTCCGCCCCCTGGAACTGCCACTTCTTGGTCGCCCGCGATATCCACCTCTTGAACCGCCTCTGCGGGGTTGCTCATTTCTAGACCTACTCAGTAGAGGCACACGCTCTATCTTGGGCAGCTCTTTCATCTTGATGTTCCCGCCGTAATCGCGGTTGATGTTCCTGTAGTTGTCGTGGTCTCGCGGAGTCAGCAACGTTATCGCCTCGCCTTTCTCACCTGCGCGCGCGGTACGCCCTATACGGTGTATGTATTCCTTGGCGCTGCCGGGTACGTCATAGTTATAGACGTGTGTGACGTTCTTGATATCCAGCCCGCGCGCAGCTACATCAGTGGCGACCAGGACGTCTATCTTCTCATGCTTCAGCCGATCCAACGATTCGAGGCGCTTGTTCTGGCTCATGCCCCCGTGGATAGCAGCGGCGTTGACACCCTGGTTCCTCAGGTTCCTGGCGATGAAGTCGGATTCGGTCCGCGTAGCGCAGAAGACTATCGCCAGCCCTTGAGTCTCGTTCTTGATCAGATGGACGAGCAACGAGAATTTGTCGCCTTGCTCATGTATGTCATAGCAGGACTGTTTTAACTTGGTCGGATCTACTTCCGGTTGTGTCTTGATGAGAACGGGATTCTTGAGGTACCTTTCCATCACCACATAGACGTCATCTGATATGGTCGCACTGAACATCGCGGCCTGTATGTCACTTGGCGTATGGCTGATTATCTCCTCTACGTCATCTATGAAGCCCATATCGAACATGCGGTCTGCCTCATCGAGTATCAGGAACTTAAGGTCATAGAAGTCTATGGTCTTCCTGCCGATGTGGTCGAGCATCCTTCCAGGCGTGGCAACGACGACATTCGCCGTCTTTAGTGCCTTTATCTGGGGTTGTATGCTGACCCCGCCGTATATCTTGACGGTCTTTATGCCCAGCGCCTCGCCGAATTCGTCAAATACATCTGCTACTTGGATACACAATTCCCTTGTCGGCGTCAGTACTAAGACCTGGAGACCCTCCTTTGGGTACACCTCGTTCAATACCGGCAACGCGAATGCGACGGTCTTGCCCGAGCCAGTCTCGGCTTGACCCACAACGTCTTTACCGCTCAGTATCTCCGGGATGCACAACTCCTGGATTTTTGTGAGCTCTTCGAATCCCAGCTCATCAGCGACATCCAGAAACGCATCATCTATCTTCAATGCTTTGAATTCCATCTTTATCTTGTATGGTAGGTTTGAATCAGAAAAAGCAGGGGCCTGACGGGAATGTTAGAACCATGCTACTCTTGCCTATATCTATATACCTTAGTAATAGGGTCAATAAAAAGCTATTATATCGCTTTTTCTTTCTTGCTTGGATAATTCTAGTGCATACTAGCCTCCGACCTTAACTAAAAATGGACGAGATAATAGATGAGGCTAGGCGCAGGATACTGGTCGAGAAAGAGATGGCTCGCCTGAGGGCGAGAGAGGCGATGCCCAAATATGTGGTCCTTTGTGGGCTTGTCTTGGCGATTATGGGATTCTTGCTTTCTGCGGTGCTGCTTGAGTACTTTCTTAAGGATAACCCTAGGCGCGAGCTGATAAGCCTGATAGGCTTTGGGCTATTGGTGGGTGGTATTGTACTTTTACTATATGGCATGACACTCTGGGCCTCGGGAAAGAACAAGGTGGGTAAAAGTGATGGGGTGCGAAGTCGAAATGCTGGGAGGCACTAGATATAATCTTGTAGTGTAACCGCTTCGATACCCTTGTCGATCTTGACTCCCTCGCTTATATTGAATTTCTTCCAGAGCTTCTTTGGCACGGCCTTCATAGCCAGACGCCTGTTCCTCCTGGCTTCGAGATATTGGGAGTTGTAGAAGCGCTCCCAGTCCTCTTCAGGCTCGTTTTGCTTGGCCAGTGCCTTCGAATACTTCTTTGTGTCCTCAGTCCATATCTCGCCGTGTTTCCCGACATGGGCCTTACCGGCGGAGACGATGACTATCTTCTTCGATGGGAACCTATCCATGAAGTGAGGCAGGATCAGGTCTATGACATCATGCTCGAACTCCGCCTCGCTGACCAAGAAGTCATCGCCTTCCTTAAACCTCAGGTATTGTATCGCATAGCGAGACTCCCATCCGACCTCGCGGGAGCGCTTGAATAGCTCCCGAGCCTCTTTTGATACATTGGATACCACATACTCGGATTCGTGTTCCTCAACCTGTTCAAGGACCTTCTCGACCAGCTTTGGATTGAACTTCTTGTGCCGCCGGTAGTTCGATATGCGGCACTTGACTTCAACATGCGGCGGGAGCATCTTGGAAATCAAATAGGTTCGTCTGTCGGTTGCCGTTTATAGATATGAAGCTCTTCGCCCGTTTAAGGACGAGTCCCATGTTTTTTAATTCGCTCGTCTTTGTGAACCTGAAGCCGTTTTCTCTGACCTTGAGTATCCGCATGGCAGATTGCGGGCCTATACCAGGCACTTTGATGAGATCCTCATACCCTACCTCGTTGATCTCCATCGGGAACATGTCCCTGTTATGCATCGCTATTGTCATCTTCGGATCGAGCTTGAGGTCTAGTCTATCCTCCTCGTCAAACATGAATTCATTTAGTCCAAAGCCGTATTTCCGCATCAAGAAATCGCATTGGAACAATCGATGTTCGCGTATCAAGGGGGTGCGCGTCTGCCTGCCGAGACTAGTACCCTCCACAGGGATGAAAGCCGAGAAATAAGACCTTTTGAGTTCCATCTTCCTGTAGACGTCATCCACGGTACTCAATATCTCGAGATCGCTCTCGCCGCATGCCCCTACGACGAATTGCGTCGTCTGCCCCGAAGAATAAGCAACGTCGAGTTCTCTTTGTATCCATCGCATCCTCCTGACCAGGTCCGTGCCGTAATCCTTGGTCGAGGTTATCTCCTGGAAACGAAGCCTGTTGGGCGCCTCGAGGTTTATCGACACCCGGTTGGCTACCTGTGTCGCCCGCTTGACAAGGTCTCTGTTCGTCCCGGGCATGACCTTGAGGTGTATATAACCTTGGAACTTGTCTTTGGCTCTAAGGTCCTCGATTATTTGGAGCATACTCTCCTCAGTCCTGTCAGCGTCGCCCATCACTGCGCTGCTTAGGAAAAGCCCTTCTACATAATTCCGCTTATAGAGGCTGAGAAACGCCTTTCTTAGCTCGTCTGGTTCGAAAGCTGCGCGCTTTATCTGCATCTCGCAGTTGTTTGTGCAATACTTGCAGTCTCCGGAGCAGCTGTTGCTCATGAGTATCTTGAACAGGGATACGCATCGCCCATCGGGTGTGAACGAGTGGCATATCCCAGGCCCGGTAAGGCTCCCTACTCTATCCGCTCCTCTTCGAGAGCTCTTGACAGCATCCGGCTGACAAGAAGTACTCGCACAGACGTCATATTTAGCAGCTCCCCCCAGGACCTCTATCTTCTCGAGTGTATTCATCCGAGCATGTCGGAAAGAAGAATGAAAGGGGTCCTCGCGAACCCCGCTCATCGTCCTAGTTTTGGTCCCTCCATTTAATTTTTTTTGGTCCCCAAAAATCAGGGGTTGATCCGGATTGGAACAATCGGGCCAACACATCCAGGTATTTGGGCGATTCCATGTGTTCCATGTAAGGTTAGAACTAGGGTATATAAACAGTTGACGGAGGGGCGTGAGCAGTGAGCAGTGGCAACCGATGTGGGTTATTCTTCGAGTTTTCCGTGAAAAAGCCAATATCGTATATTGTCTCGTGCTTGATTACTGGCTCTTGATCGATCCTTTAGGCCCCGGAGTAGCCAGCTCATTTCTGCTGCGTGAACATGAGATGCTCTTGTTAGGCCAACTCTCCTATACATCTCCAGTCTTTTTTCTCCTTCCGTAAGAGAATTCCAAAGAGCATTACCCGTCAAGCTTAATCTATCGCCTTCTGGGTCTATGATTAGTTCCTTAAGATCGCTATCTTCCAATTGGGGTCTTTTGTCAGCTTCTCGCATAATAAAATCAAATAGTACCCCTCGCTCAGTTGCAGTAGGCTTCCCCACAGCCTCATCCATTTCATGCGCCTTGTAGTATCCCTTCCAGAATCTATTATGGGACGCCCCTGAAGATTTTGCTCTTTTGCTCTTTGCCATCGCCCAAATTAAGGGCTCGATGAATTAAAACTTATCCCTTTAGTTTCGCAATCAAACTATCGGCTACTTTCTTCCCGGAGAGAAGCATCCCGCCGAATATCGGACCCATCCTCGGCCTTCCAAATGCGGCGTTCGCAGCCATGCCCGTGACATAGACGTTGGGTGCTACTTCCTTGGTGAACTCCACGCAGTCGACTTCCCCCTGCGTTGCGTCCATGGATTTCTCCCAGAGTATCTTACCTGTGTCCGTGAACAGGCTAGTTCCGGTCTTCTTCTCGATGACCGAAAGGACTTCCAATGGGTGCCCAGTGGCTTCAATAAGATACTTACACCGAATAGTCAGGGGGTCGACGTGAAGACCGGCCATCGTGACTGGAGTCCAGTTGATGACCAAACCGCAAACAACGTCGTCCTTGAACATGACATCCTCGACCGAGATGCAGTTCATGATCTTGGCTCCAGCCTTGACCGCTTTCGAACAGAGAGTCGAGATGGTCTCGACAGAATCTGCGGTATAATAGTGGTCGGCGAACTGTTTGTAAGAGATCCCGAAATCATCTAGTATGGTCCTGCCATCCTCTTGGACTACTATCTCGTTGAACAGCATGCCTCCGCCCCACATGCCTCCGCCCGGCGAGAGCTTCTTCTCGAAGACAACGACCTTGAGTCCCTCCTTAGCCAGATAATGTGCCGCTGTCAAGCCCGCCGGGCCCGCACCAGCGATAGCGACGTCCACATCCAAAGCGTTCTCGAGTTTGTTAAGATAGGTCTTTATTATCGCTCGCGATATAGTGACTTCATCTAACGTCTTGTCCATGTTTATCTTCAACCCCCAGATGGATTTAAATTTGTTCTCTAATACTAATAAATAGTTTATTGGATTATTACCCTAATAATAACCGTTATATCAACCACTATGAATCGTTACAACGTAAGCTTGGCTGCATTCGTAGGCTCTATTGCTACACTAATCTGGATAGTCTTTGTCCTGATTCGCACGCCATTCTTCACAAGGTTCTTTGTCATCTCCGTCTTCTTCGGGCCTGGGTTGGCAATCTCATATGGCCTTGAAAACCCCGCGTTCGAGCCCGCCGCGCATCTGTTCACACTCTTGGTCATCGAGGTCCTCTCAGTGATAATAATGTATGGGATACTTCGCAGGCTGCCCACAGAGAGGCGCTTCAGGAACCGGTTGCTTGATAAGATAACGAATTACCTCCACGAGAGCCGAAAGAACGTCGTATCAGTCCTTGAGAAGGCCTCGAACAGGTTCAGCGGCCACTTCGGCCATATGGGTTTCTACGCCGCCTTAGGGTTCATCAGCTTCACATACGGCGTTTACACTGCCGCAGTAGTCGCTTATTTCCTCCGGGTAAGGCTCAAGGAAGCTGTGATTTCCATCGCCGCTGGCGGCGCTTTCGCTATCGTCTTCTGGTGGTTCATGGCCTTGGGGTACATTCCATTCCTGACGCCGTTCAGCGTCATCGCCGTGATGACGAGCATATCAGCTATATTGATAATCTACGGGTTCTTCAGGGAGAACAGAGTAGTCAAGTTGGCGGCCCGGGGCCTCCTGGCTGGCAAGAGCAGTCTAGACAAGCTGGAGCAGGAGGGACGAAAGCACGTCATGAGGGCAAAGAAGGAATTAGCAAAGGCGGAGAAAGAGCTTCGCAAGGCCAAAGCTGAGCTCCACAAGACCGAGACCGAACTCGAGCACGCCGGCAAGCGATGAATTGCTTGAGCAATGATCATAAGGGATTTTTCAATCATTGATTGCTAAGATAACATAGTCAGACCCGATAATCATATCCAGAATGAGAGGCCGCCCGCGAAAAAAGAAAGGATCCAACAAGGCAGCATGGTTTACCCTAGCGCTATGCGCAGTCATAGTCCTGGTAGTCGCCGATAAGCAGGGTTATATCCCCTCCGGCTTGGTCACGGGCTCCAAGGTACCCCCCACGACCGCATGCGACATAGATTTCGAGGCAAACTCGAGCATCTTGAGCGTCTGCTTCAGCCCTGCCGGCGATTGTGAATCAATTTACATAGACTTCATCACACAGACGCAGACAGAGATTGACTGCGCCTTCTTCAGCTTCACGAGCGACCCGATAGGCAATGCATTGGCGGAACAGGCCGAAGCAGGTAAGATTGTCAGCATAATCCTCGAGGAGGGCCAGCTTAGCCAGTATAGCGAAGAGGGGAAGCTCGCCGGCGCCGGCGCGGACGTACTCATCGACCAGAACAGCGCCTACATGCACAATAAGTTCTGCGTCCTTCCCGACCTGGGCCTGGTCATCACAGGCAGCTACAACCCGACCAACAACGCGGAGACGCGGAATAATGAAAACATAGTGGTCCTGAAGGGCGAAGACGTCGCCGCCCTGTACAAGGCCGAGTTCGATACCCTCTGGGAGAAGTGGGACTAGTTTTTTAATCCAAAGCGCTAATTATCATTATTATTGTTTTACATAGATCAAGATGGCCAAAAAGCCCCCGGCACTGAAACATAACAGGGAAGGAGCCAAGAAGAAGAGCATACCCATGGATACTATGACGATCGCGGCTGTGGCCGTAATCGCCGTTTGCTTGCTACTCGCACTAGTGCTCATCCTTTCTCCTGCGCCCCCTGCCGAACCACAAGTGATGGAGTACTGCGGCGACGCGATATGCTCAGAATTCGAGACGTGCCAGTCCTGCTCACAAGACTGTGGCAAGTGTGAAGAGCCTGAGGGGCCCGTATGCGGCGACTTGAAATGCGAGCTTCCTGAAGATTGTTCTTCCTGCCCTGCTGATTGTGGTGAATGCCCTGAGCCGAAACCAGAAGAGGAAACCGTATGCGGCGACGGCATCTGCAGCCCGAGCGAGTCCTGTGATTCATGTTCACAGGATTGCGAGTGCCCGCCGGCAGTCCCCTCAGGGGCAGGTACAGAAGAAGAATGCAGCGACTGCATAACAGTCTACGAGATACACGAAAACGCATTCGGCGATGATAATTTCAATCTCAACGACGAATACGTGCGCTTCAAGAACCGCTGCGAGTTCGCATGCGACCTGACCGGCTGGAGCGTAACGAACGAAGACGGATGGGAATATGTCTTCCCCGATTTCGTGGTCTTGGCTAAGGGGACGTTCGTCCTTTACTCCGGAAGCGGCAAGGACAGCGCAACCAAGCTATATTGGGATAGCAAGATGCTCCCGTTCCCCGAGGTCTGGGAGAACAAGGCCGACATGCTTTTCCTGCGCGATACACGCGGGGTCATGGTCTACAGCAAGTTCTATGGCTGGTGATTTCCCCGTCGCTTTTTTATTGACCCACCCATTATCATACTAGTTAATCATACTACCTAGTATCCAAAATGGTCAAGAAAACCCCTATTCGGGCCGCGGAGCCCGCAAAACCGAAGAGCATGGAAGAGTTGGAGAAGCCCAAAGGAATCATGGTAATAGGCCTGGCGATAGTGGTGATAGTCGTCATAGCAATCTTATTGACGCTGATGCCGCCTGCAGTCGAAGAGGCGACTGAGCCTGTGATCACTGAATTCTGTGGTGATGGGATGTGCATCGCTCCCGAAGATTGCGAGAGCTGCGTAGCAGACTGCGGCGAGTGTCCTGAAGAAGTCTTGCCTCCGGCGCCACCAGCACCCGAGCCGGAACAGCTTTGCGACGAATGCTTCGTGGTATCGAGGATACAGCCTTATGTCGATGAAGAATACTACCTCAACGCGAACGCGGAGTGGATAGCCTTCAGGAACACTTGCGAATACGAATGCGACATAACAGGCTGGCAGGTCGCCAACGAGAAGAACATGGTCTTCACGTTCCCCTCATACATCGTAGAAGCCGGACAGGAGTTCTTCTTGCATTCTGGCTCCGGCATAAACAACCAGACAGACATATACTGGAATAGGGTACAGCAGCCCCTGGTCGAGATATGGCCGAACGCAGGGGAGCTCATAAGGATGATGGACGCATCCGGGCAGGTGGTCGTTGCCGACAACTATTATCCCTGATCTTATCAAGGAAGTAACATAATTCAAGGGAGCCACTTGAGCGGTAGCCTGCGGTTCTTGGGCGTCGAGTTTATGATGCGCCCGCCGCGCGGCTTCCCGGCTCCCAGTATATATTCTTTATATTTGATTATCACATAATCGGCTTCTATTTCCTTCTTCAGGTCCATCCCACACATCCATGTCACAGCCTCCTTCTCGTCCACGTCTAGAAAGCCCTTTGTGGCCATCTGGCAGAGTTCTATCGTCGGCCTGAAATCATTCTCTGCGACGCTGGCCAGCCTGAGGCCCTCTCCGTCCTTATACCTATCCCGAAGCGGCACCTCCCGGCCCGTGAAAAGGAAGAGCCTTTTGCCCTGCTGGTATATCCGCCCCTTTGGCATCTTCACTCCGAATCCCTCGATGAATCCTTCTAAGTCCATATAGCCTTAACGCTCCTTTTAACGCTTCTTCATTATCTTGGCGACGAAAAAGAAGCCGGTGTCGTTGTCCCAAGGATATACCCTCAAGACATCCTCGGCACCTTCGAGAAGCCCGCCCCTTGACTTCGCTTTGGTCCTGGGCTTCACCAGCTTCGCTCCGGGTTCATGCTCAAGCAAAGCCAGGATTACCTCCTCGTTCTCCTCGATAGTCGAGGTGCAGGTGGAATAGACCAGCTTACCTCCCGGTTTAAGTAGCTCGAAGGCCCTGGCGATGAGCTTCTTCTGCAGGCCGGCAAGACTCCTGGCCCTGTTCTTGCTCCAGGTCCTGAGCACCTTGCTGTTCTTGCGGGCCACCCCGATATCCGAACACGGCGCGTCCAGCAGGACCTTATCGAATCCGACATCATCCGGGAAATCCTGTCCGTTCTTGGCAGTGACGATGCAATTGCTCACCCCGCACCGGTATAAGTTAGAGAAAAGGACCTTCCTCCTCTGGTCCGCAGGCTCATTGGCTACGACAGTCCCGCATCGAGCAGCCAGCTGGGTGGTCTTGGAGCCCGGCGCCGCTGCGAGGTCGAGGACTACATCATTCTCCCCCACATCGAGCAGCTCGACAGGGAGCATTGAAGCCGCCTCCTGTATGTAAATAAAGCCGAGTTGGTGCAGTAAGGTTGCGCCCCACGGCCTGTCAGGCACCCAGAAGCCCTCGTCACACCAAGGGATCGCTTCGACCTCCTCGAAGCCCCCGGGACCCGTGCCCAGCTCCTCTTTGAGCCTTTTGAGTATCCACCCCTTATCAGCCTTGATGGTATTCAGCCTGAGGGATTTCCTGAGCGGCTTGGTCAGCCAGGACTCGAATAGCTCGAATTCATCCCCTAGAAGCGCCTCGTGGTATTCCCGTACCTTCTCCACTCCCTTCTTCTTCCGGGACCTAGAGCCCACTTAGCCTCCTTAAGGCTGACGTCTTGAGCAGGGCGAAAGCAATCGCCCCGCCCGCGAGGGCAGTCCACAGCTGTGTCAAGCCCATTGCATCGAGGAACATCGCAGGGACAAAGCCCAACGAGACCATCACCAATGCCGAGGAATAAAGGAAAAGAGTCTTTGCACCGGCGCCCAGCCCAAGCGACACCCAGTAGTTCTTGCCTGCCCGGGCCTTGAGCGACCTGACAAGGACCATGAGGACTAAGTTCCCGACCCATACCGCGGGCAGCATATATATCAAGAACGGCGTGAAGGGGCCAAAGAGTAAGCCGCGCGATAAGACCCCTAACGAAGGCATCACAGCAAGCGGAAGAAGCACCCTGTGGCCTCTTGACTCAAGAGCGGAGGTTATGAGCATGGTATTCACCACAGCCCCCACCAAGAGCTGTGGATGTCCCAAAAAGAAGGGGACCAGAAAGCCTATAGCAGCGTAGACATAAAGCTGTACAGTCCGGTTTACATCTTTCAATAAGTCAACATCCAGGTCCAAGAGCCTATTAATCTGTATCTCCATTTTTGATTTTCAGCTGAATATCTCCTTGAAATTAGTGTGATGCAATATCTTCTTGGCCTTCCTGCCGAAGGGCTTGCCCAAATAGCTCTTGTATATATCCTGTATCAACGGGTTGTCGTGGGCGGCTTTGATCACAGTCCGGCGGTCATAGTCTTTCAAAAGCTTAATCCTTTTCGTTATGGCATTGTCATCCCCTTGGTTCGGCATACCGTTGCCACCCACACAGCCGCCGGTGCATGCCATGAACTCGACCAAGTCATATTTGTTCTTCCCGGCCTTGATGTCCTTTATCAGCTTCTGGCAGAAAGGGCCGATGGACTTTACTCCTTCGACCTTCGCGACCGTGAGCTTATAACCGCCCGCCTCGACGCATATCTCCCTCACGCCCTCCTTGATGAGTTCCGACTCGCTGTAGAGGTGCTCCTCGAAGCGCTCGCCTGAGAATAGGTCGATGAAGGTCCTCAAGGTCGACTCAGCGACGCCACCGGTGCTAGCATAGATGGTCCCGGCAGATGAGGTCATCCCCATGGGCGTGTCCCATGAACCCTCCTTCATCTTCTTAATCTTGAGATCTTCTTCGTTCGCCCACTGGACTAGCTCCATAATAGTCAGCTCCACGTCCGTGTTCCCCTTCGCCACCTCCATCTTCTTTGCGAAGCAGGGCATTATGGAGACGACACCCACGTCGCCCAATCCCTCCTTCTCCTTCAGGTAGCTCTTCGTAAGCGAGCTCACCATCTCCATGGGCGATTTGCATGTCGACAGATACGGCACCAACCCGGGATGCATCTTGACGCATATGCCCACCCATGATGGGCAGCAAGAAGTAAGCAGGGGAAGGCCCTTCCCTGAATCGACCTTTTCCTTGAGTTCGGCGCTCTCCTCCATTATCCTCAGTTCGGCGCCGAAGTCGGTCTCGAAAACACGCCTGAAGCCCAATTCGCGCAAAAGGGTTATCAAGCGCCGCTCCATATCAGTCCCAGGGGCGCGGCCGAATGCCTCGCCTGAGACCGTCTTCATCGAAGGCGCGGCCTGGACGACAGTATAGCGCTCCGACACCAAACGCTTCGCCTTATCGATATCGCTTATCTTCTCTCCCATGAGTTTTTAAGGCGTTGGAACTAAAAAACATATGGTAGAGAAGGATAAAGCAAAGGCGCTCAAGGTGCTCGCCAAGCTCGAGAAGGGATATCCGGGCGTCAAGAAGTTCGCCCTCGATTACCACAACCCCCTGGAGCTCTTGGTATCCACAATCCTCTCAGCCCAGTGCACCGACGCACGGGTCAACATAGTCACCAAAGACCTATTCAAAAAGTACAAGACAGCCGAGGACTACGCCAAGGCCGACCTGGCGACTTTCCAGAAGGAGATACATTCGACAGGCTTCTACAAGAACAAGGCAAAGAACATAACCAATGCAGCCAAGATTCTGGTCAAGGACTTCGGCGGAAAGGTGCCGGACGAGATGGAGGACCTGCTGAGACTCCCCGGCGTCGCAAGGAAGACCGCCAACATCGTCCTCCTGGGCGGCTTCGGGAAGGTCGAGGGGATAGCTGTCGATACGCATGTATACCGCCTGTCCCACCGCCTCGGCTTCAGCAGCCAGAGGAACCCGAATAAGGTCGAGAAGGACCTCATGGGACTATTCCCTAGGTCCAAGTGGGGCAGGATAAACTACCTCCTCATATCACACGGGCGTGCTGTCTGCAAGGCCAGGAAACCCCTTTGCGGCCAGTGTACCCTCAACAAACTCTGCCCATCCGCATTCAAGGCCTGATGTATAAGGCCCTATGTATGATACAAGTCTATTGGATTTTGAATTGGATTTTAATTAGACGAACGATAATTATTGGAAGATATGGCCCAAGACATAGACAAGGTGCTGGATAAGCTCTTAGCCGTGAAGAAGGACGAGCAGGCGCCAAGATCGATATTGAGGCTGGCGATAGCGCTCGAAGAGGCATGCAAGGCAAGCTTCGAAGCATCCGCGAAGCAGGTCAAGGACCCCAAGGGAAGGGATATGTTCCGTTTCCTTGCCAAGGACGAGATCAGCCATATAAGGCTCCTTAAGACCGAACTCAGAGCATTGGAAAGAGACCCAGAATGGCTCGAGAAGGAGCGTGTCGCAGTACCCATAGAGAGCTGTATGCCTGTCACACCCAAAAGGCTCGAGAAGGATGCCAAGAAGGCCGCAAAGGCTGTCCAGGCCGGCAAGGGCGATGCACCCGCCGGCGGGCTTGATGCACTCAAGACTGCCATAAGCGCCAAAGAGAAGGCGTTGAGGTTCTATTGCGAGGCATCTGCGCTCATGCCCGGGCCTGCGGGCAAGAAGATGCTGGCGCACCTGATGGACCTCGAGAAGCGCCATCTGGACGAACTCAGGGTGCAATACGCATGGCTCGACCAGGCTGGCTTCTGGTATGACGCTTCTATGATGACTGACTGATTTTAAACGATAAGATGGATATGAAGGGATATGCATGCATCGCGGCGATGTTGCTAGTCCTGACACTGCTGCCGGCGCCGGCCTCCGCGACTTCGGACTGCCCCGCCAGTGCATCCACTATCGGAGCCTACAGGAAGCTCATAATGGAGCCTAGGTTCAAACTCGTGAACGAACCGTTCACCATAGAGGTAGTGAAGGTCGAGAAGGTGAACAATGTCGAGCAGATAACATCTGTCGCGACTACTGTGACCATAGAGCTCATGGACGGCCTGAAGGTAGTCGAAGACTGGAGATTCACCAAATCCAGGAACAGCATCGTGACCTTCATACCCGAGACCGCCGGCAAATACAGGATAAAGACTACGGTGACGAACCCGGCGACGATAACAGTATATGCTAGGTATATAGAGCCAGGGGAAGCCGGCACTAGCTGCGGTAATGAAGAATGCGAATCCGGTGAGACCCCGGATAATTGTCCCGAAGACTGTGTGATATGCGGCGACGGCTTTTGCGAGGGCGATGAGGATAAGGGCTCTTGCCCTGAGGACTGCATGATATGCGGCGACGGCATCTGCGACGACTCTGAGATCGGTGCTACTGAATGTTACTGCGAGATAGACTGCATCGTATGCGGCGATGGTATATGCAGGGAATCCTACGGCGAGACCGATTGTCCTGCCGATTGCCCGCACCAAGCAGTCGAGACCGGAGGAGACGGCCTTGACCTGCTGGCTGAGTATTGGTGGCTCATAGCGATCATAGCCGTGGCTGCGGTCTTGGTGCTTATGAGGGGACGCCTGCCAAGCTTATATGGTCCCGTATTAGCCAAACTAAAGCGAAAAGGCAAGAAGAAATATGCAAAGTCGACGGCCAAGAGCGGGAAGGGCTGGATCAAGGAAGAACGGTCTGAGGCGAAGGCTAAGCAGACCGAAGCTGCGAAGGAAGAAGAAAAAGAAGAAACAGAAGAGGAGGCCAAGAAGCTAAAAGAGCGTGAGGAAGCCGCTATCGATGATGAAGAGATCGAAGAGATAATCTCAGAACTGTTGGACACTGGAGTATCCGAGAGGCAGATAAAGCGCAAGCTCAAAGACTTCGGGTTGGAAGGCGACGAGATAGACGACCTCCTCGAGAAGGCCAAACGCATAAGGGAGACCTAGGCTGCACCGAGACAGCCAGGAAACCAACCATCACCCATTCCTAGCCCTTTTGATCATATCTATTATCTTTCTTGTAGAAACGAATTCGCCCTTGAGGCGATCTTCTATCCTTACTACTTTGGCCTCCAGACCGCGCGACAGCAGCTCCTTGGACAGCCATATCTCATCGACCTCCTGGTCGAAGCCCAGCGCTATTATGTCCGGTTGGATCTCTGGCAATAGCCTGAATATATCATTTAAGTCCCCTAATATCGCCTTATCCACAGGCTTAAGCGCCTTCACCACCTCCAGTCGCTGCGCCTCCGGGATGACGGGACGCCTCTTCTTCCTCTCAGTCGTTTCGTCGCGGGCCACTATCACCACCAGCTCGTCGCCGAGTTCCCTGGCTTTCTCAAGAAAATAGATGTGGCCAGGATGGAGGATATCGAAGACCCCGGCAGCTAGCACAGTCACGCATTCGCTCATGCATTATTTATTGTATTACACTAAAATATCCTTATGAGATTAAACGAGCTTGGAGAAGGGAAGATGGTGGCCTGGATGCAAGCGCTGCTCGATGGACAGCCAGACCTTAAACTGGGTATAGGCGACGATTCGGCGGTCATGGCGATAGGCGACATAGACCTCGTTCTTACCTCAGACATACTGCTCCAAGATACGCATATATACAAGGGGATGACGCCTTATCAAGCCGGCATGAAGGTCGCTACCTGCAACTTCTCAGACCTGGCCGCGATGGGCGCCAGGCCCAGGGGCTTCCTGTTATCCATAGGCACCAGCCCTTCAGAGCCTGCAGAGTCCTTCAAGGACATCGTTCGCGGCGCTTCCTCGGTATGCAAAGGGGTGGGCGCCACCTACGCAGGCGGGGACATGACAAGCAGCGAGAAGCTCATCCTCTCAGGCTTCGCCTTCGGCACAAGTGACAGTGGCCGCGTATTAACCCGGAAGGGCGCAAGCCCCGGCGACATCCTGGCAATCACGGGCCATATCGGCTCCTCCGCCTGCGGCTGGCAAATACTTCAGAATAAGGGTATAGACTCACTTGATGTGTTCAGCCTGGGTGAACGAAAGGCCATAGAAAAGAAGATATTAAAGGCTACTCTCGAACCCGTAGCCCGGGTGAAGGAAGGCCTCTTATTGGCCGATTCCGGCTTCGTCACCTCATGCATCGATGTCTCCGACGGGCTGGCAGTATCGCTCAAGCATATGCAGGACAACAACGGATTCGTGCTGGATGAGTCGGCCATCCCGGTGGAGCCGGAAGTCAGACTCGTCTGCGAGCGCCTGGGCCTCGACTACGAGAAGACAGTTTACCACGTGGGCGAAGACTTCGAACTATTGTTCACAGTCAAAAGTGGGTGTTGGGATGAACTGGCGGGGCAGGTCAAAGGGATCACTAAAATAGGCGAGGTCACATCCAAGGGCATCGATATCAAGCGCGCAGACGGCAAGATAGAACCCCTTGATACTGGTGGGTACGACCATTTCTCAGCTTAAGTGATCATCCCCCGTAACTAATCTATCTCGGCCCTTCTACCGTATCGAGAATTCCATGAACTCGTTCTTATAGGCCTCGCGCTGGATGTCGATGTGATCTACCCGCGCAGCCTCCGGGCCTTCCCTGCACCACTTGATCATGGCGTCCACGTCACCCTTATCGCCCTCGAACACTACCTCGACGCGGCCATCCGGGAGGTTCCTGACCCATCCGGTGAGCCCCATCCGGCGGGCCTCATCACGAGTATTAGCGCGGAAGAAGACGCCCTGCACAAGGCCTGATACGAAGACATGAGCCCTAGAATCCATGTTCATCTCTCAAGGTGGATGGTCTGGGTCGGATAGGCCATCTCGATGCCCTCTTTCTCGAACCTCTTCTTTATCTCGAGGTTTATGGTATGCTTGGCCGTCCCGCCGTATTTGAACGCTTTTATCCAATATATGGCGGTTATCTCAAGCGCGGAATCCGCGAACTCAGTGAACCATACCAAAGGCTCCTTCTGGGCCACACCCTCGGTACTTCCCAAGACATCCTTTATTATCTCCACTGCCTTCTCCACCTTGGCAGTCGGGGTATTATAGACCAAACCCAGTTTGAATGTCTTCTTAAGGGTGGTATCAGGCCTTACGAAGTTCTCTACGGCGTTCTTTGAGACTATGGAATTCGGCACGGAGACTATGGTATTATCCAGGGTCTTTATCTTGCTGCTCCGCAGGCCCACATCCAGGACGTCGCCGTATATGTCATTGACCTTGACCCTGTCGCCTATCGCGAACGGACGGTCCATGAATATCGACAGCCCGCCGAACATGTTGCTGATGGTGTCCTGCGCCGCGAAGGCGATGGCTATACCTCCGATCCCCAATCCTGCTATCACGGCGGTCAGGTCATATCCGAGGTTGCTCGTTATGGCTATGACGCCTATGATTATTATGATTGCCTTGACGCCCTTCCTCAATATCGGCATCATCTCATCGTCCAGCTTCGTCTCGCTCTTGCCCACGAAAGGCTGGAGATATTCACCCAAGAGGACATCGAAGAACCTTACTGCGAACCAGATGACGTTTATCGACGCCAGGATGCCGAGGCCTGCATTGACCATGCCCATCATCCCCGCATCAAGGCTAAGCGTCTGGAAAGCGAAGCTAAGCCCTATGATGACGAACATGAGCACCAAAGGTTCCTCGACGATGTCGATGAACATGTCGTCGAAGCGCGTTTTGGTCTTCGCGGTTATCTTCCGGACTTCATATTTGAAAAGGTAATAGAGGACCTTGCCCACCAAGAAAGAGGCCAAAGCTATAAGAAAGAACACAATGTATTGTTCAAGGGTATTACCGTAATAGAGCGTGTCGCCGAACATCCCACCCAACGGGTTCTGCCCGAACATCGAGCCTGCGATAGTAGTCGCATTAACAAGATCAGCCATCTTCCACCAGGTCTATTTAGATGGGCCTCGTTAAAAAGGGGATGTGATAAAGAGCGGGGGCCCCGAAGGGCCCCCTGCCTCCCGCATATCCGCCTCCTACCAAGCCTCACTCACAGGCCATACGGCCCATGATATCAGCACTAAGTATTTCCGGTATCTAGACTAATAGTTATCACCGGGCAAGTTATCGGGTCGGGGATAAGATTATTTTTCGGGGATAACGAAGGAGCAGAAGGGAGCAGCCCCACAGTACGATGCCCATAGTACGACGCCCGCACATCAAAGCAGGAGACTGATACCAAAGCCTATGAGGCTGGCCCCCATTATCGGGGGCAGTGCAGGCAAGGCAAGCCTCTTGATATTGGTCACATAATATATGGTCGCGGCGAGGCCGGCCATGGCGCCGATATATGCACCCAGGAGGTTCAGCATGTCAAAATTGCGCAATATGGCGACGAAGAATATGACTGGGATGACTATGTCGCCGGTCCCCAGCGCAAGGACGTCCGCGGCCGCAGACTTCTTCGGCTTCTCACCCCCATCCGCCGAAGATTTGCGCGGACCCGTCTTTATGCCCTTAGAACTGGTCTCGAACATCACGGGCAGCCTGCGGAGCCTGCTCTGGTCAGCGAGCTTGACCATATGCTTGGTACCGAATACTGCTACCGCATCATAAACGCTCAACCCCACCACGAGCAGGAATGCCGGTAGGAAATCCAGCGTGGAGCCCAATAGCCCCGCGACGCCGCCGACGGTTATAGCCAGCGTCACGTTCAAGAGCAGCCTCCTGCGCATCCAAAGGCGCACGACAGCCGTCAGGGCGGCGAGGAGAAGGACCGATGTGGTATAGACAAGATCCCCGACAGGAAGCGAGAACGAGACTATGAGGTCATATAATATTATAGAATACACGACCTCAGAACCTATGAACACCATGAACAGCTCCAACGCCCTAAAAAGCATCAAGCCCTTGTAATATTTCAAGACCAACAGCAATATGGCAGTGGATACCAATATCCAGACCAGGAACACGAGGGCGTTGTAAGGGTCGTCAACAGCCCTGCCGGTCACGGGGCTTATGTCGCCGACTTCCGGGATCATGCTCCAGCCGACATAAAGCCCTATAGCTGAGGTGAATATGAAGACCGCCAAAAAGAACAATACCTTCTGATTCATGCTTTCTTTCGCTTTCCTCCCACTTCGAGTCGCTGTCCGCTGTAAACCCGGGTTAAGTTAATGCCTCCCCCTATTAATATGGACACACGTGCATGTCCCGATATGGATGCCCAGATATGGGTGTCCCGGGCTGTCTGATACGACATACGGGGACCCTGACCGAAGATCAGATGATGCCCCTGCTCCTGGCGAAAAGAAGGGCGATTATGCTCTTTGCGTCTATCGTTGCAGTGCCTATCCCCCCGAGCGCCTCGGTGGGCGCGACCTCTACGACTTCCAGCTGTTCGTCCTCATCAAGGTCCTGCTCACCGGCCTGCAGATCCCTCGCGACGAACAAGTGCACCGCCTTGCGGCTGCTCCCGGGTATCGGATGGAACTGCAATACCTTCTCCAATGTGCCGGCCTTGTAGCCGCTCTCCTCTTCGAGCTCCCTCCGGGCGGCTTCCCCGGGTGTCTCGCCGTCATCGATATGCCCTGCCGGTATCTCCAATATCTCCTTGCCCAGGTAGACCCTCTTCTGCCTGAGCATCACGAGTTTGTCGTCCTTGAGGGCCAGCACAGCCGAGACATCGCGGTCGATGTTCCCTAGTCTTTTCTCAACCATCATATCGCAAATATGCAAAGTTCCTTGACTCTCGCAATCATGCTATTACCTTGAAGTCTTACTCGATACCGTTTTCAGGTGGTCATGTTTCGGCTCATAGAGGTCGCCCTTCCCGACGAGCTCATGGATAAGCTTCTCGGCGTCCCTCTCCTCTATATTATTATACTCCTTCGCGTGGTCGAGCACCATCTGCTTCGGCACGAGGTCGTACTGTTCCTCCAGGTCCTTCACTATCTTGGTTATTATGTATATCCTGTCGCGCTCCGATTTCGGGTGCTCCGCCATTATCCTGTCTATATCGAAGCCGCCACCCGAATCCATACCGATCTCGGATAAGACGAACTCCACCAGCCTGATGGCCCTCTCAGCGTCCTCGAGCTCCGCACGCTCCGAGAGCCTGAGCTTAGCCGACGATTCAGACAGCCTGACAAGACCCTCCAGTTGCCTGGCGGTCAAGGGGACGCTCCCTCCCGCTGCCCGTTTCCTCAAGTCGACATAATAATCCTGTAACCTCACCACGGCCTCATCGGATAATATGGGCCTGACGAACCTCCTGACATAAGCCACATATTTCTTCAGCATGGACTCCTCTATCGGAGCGGCGAGCTTCTTTCTGATATCCTCTAGGTCATCGCCCTTATGGCCCCCGTGCGCAAGGCGGTGGGCGTTGAGTATATGGCTGGCAAGGTCCTTATCCCTCGCTTCGTCAAGGACGTCCTTCACCGGGAAGATGAGGTCGAAACGAGATATGAGTGTAGGCGGGATATCGAATTGCTCTGCGGGAGGCTTGTAAGGATCGAAGCGCGAGTACTTTGGATTCGCTGCTGCAAGGACTGCACTGTTGGCCCTGAAGGTCGCTATTATCCCGGCCTTGGCGACGCTCACTGTCTGCTGTTCCAGGGCCTCGTGGATGGCGCTCCGGTCCTCCTCGGACATCTTGTCGAACTCGTCGATGCACGCCAGCCCGCCGCTGCTCAGTACGAGCGCGCCGGCCTTCAGCACCCAGCCACCCTCGCCGAACTCATCCTTCTCTGCTATAGCTGTCAACCCCCCGCCTGTCGCGGACTTACCCGAGACGTATATACTCTTTGGCGCAAGCCTGTCGACGTATTTCAATATCTGTGATTTCGCCGTACCCGGGTCGCCTATCAGTAATATGTGTATATTATCCCTTATCTTGGTCCCGTCCGGCAGCTTCTTGTGGCTGGTGGCTCCGCAAAGCTGCAACGCTATGGCTTCTTTTACCTCATTATGGCCGTATATCGAGGGCGCTATCGATGAGATCACCTTGTCCATTATCTTGGGGTCGCTCCCTATCTTCTTTATCTCCTCGATATCCTCGTCGGTTATCTCGAGCTCCTCGAATTCCTGCTCGGTGAACTCGATGTTATTCGCCTCGATGAACTTCTGATAGACGGTTAGGTTGCCCTTGGGCGCCTCCAGCTTCAAACTGCCGGATATTATTATCCTCTGGCCTGGAAGGACCTTGTTGGTCAGATCGTCCTCGAGCCAAACCGATATACGCTTCGCCTGGTCGCCGCCCTTCAATATCTCCAGCGGCTCCTGGACCTCCATCTTCTGGAAGTCTATGAATCTCGAGTCCTCCAAAACGAGCTCGAACTCGCGCCTGCCGCAGTGGTTGCACACGCCGGGCGACGTTATCGTCTTCTTGTCCTGGATGGCGACCACCTTGTCATTGCACCGCTTGCACCTGAACACACCCTTCCAGACGCGCGGCAGCGTATCGACGACCTTTGTGACGAGCCCCTGCACTATGAAGAACTTATTAAGGTATTGGGACGTACACTCCCTGACGAATATCTCCTGCTCGGACGGCAGGTTCCGTATCCTGACTACCAGCCGCGGGTCCGGCGTGGGCTTAGAGAACGGCACATAATGCTGTATCTTCTGAAGCGCCTTGTTGAACTCGGCGAGGACTATATCCGGGTTCTCGATAAGCTCCTCTCCCAGGTTAGGCGAGAACTCAGACAGCTCCTGGAAGTCTATGAGTATGGATTGCTTCTTCGGGTAGTGCTCGCCGATGAGGTTCAACTCAGCCTTGCATCTCTCAGTAAGAAACTTCTCGATATCGTTGAGTTCCACCTCTCCCAGTCCAACAGGCATCTTAGAAATCTTGATAAATCCACGGTTATGAAGACACCCCTTTCCTCTCCATCCCCGGGGTTAGTTTTGAAACTAGGCAGTTAAAAATAAGTCGGGTAAAACAGCTCTGGAAACGGGTGATGTAAAAATGAAAACATGGAAGAGTCGCCTTTGACGACTCCTCCGGTCCAAAGAACAAAATCAAATTACTGGCCCATGACGGCGCCTATCTCCTTCATCTTGGCGTCCACCTGCTCCAAGGCCTGGTCGATGAACTTCCATTCCTTGGCGCCGACGACATTGACCTTCCCGGATGTGAATACCAGAACGACGCACTTCGGCTCCTTCACCCTGAATATCAGGCCGGGGAACTGCTCCGGCTCGTACTCTACGTTGTCCAGCTCAGTAGCGGCGACGTCGATGTTCACCTCGTATCCCAGGTTCGCCGAGACGACGAGGTTCTGGACCTTGCTGTCTATACTAGTGGTGTTGATCCCGCCTTCCTTGAATTTCTTTTTGAGCTTCTCCACGATTATCGGGATCTCGTCCCAGTGCCTTGCCCCGGTACAATTGACCTTGCCGGACGAGAAGATGAGCGCTGACACGCGCGGCTCCTTCATCCTGAAGATAGCTCCAGGGAAGTGGTCTGGGTCGTATTCTATGTCTTTTGCTTTCCGGGCGAACTGTTCGAGGTTAATCCGCTGGTTGATAGAAACCGACACAACCAGGTTTTCTAGTTTTTTATCCCACTTTACCATTTTATACCCCTAATTAGAAATATGAATCAGTAGTCCAAGCCTTTTTAAATACTTTTTTAAAGACCGGAGAATATTTAGATGGTCGGCCTATAAAAAGCTTTTTATAGGCGACAAATTTCGCAATACGGGAAGCCTGCGGCTTTTTATATGTTTTTAGTCAGCCATCAGCAAATTATTGCACAAACCACACAAACAAATGACAAAGACTGTCGTGACTTCTGCGTTGCCATACGCTAACGGGGCGATGCATCTGGGGCACGTCCGCTCGACGTACATCCCGGCTGACATCTACGTACGCTACCTCCGCCTTAGCGGCCGCGATGTCGTCTACGTCTGCGGGACCGACGAGCACGGCACACCAATCGGCGTCACAGCTGAGAAGGAAGGCAAGACCCCTCAGCAGATAGCAGACCAGTACCATAGATTAATCGCCAAGGACCTCAAGGACCTGGGCATCTCCTTCGACGTCTTCTCCCAGACATCGAGCAAGACACATCATAAGAACACCCAGGATTTCTACAATAAGATAAAGGAGAACGGCTACATCTACGAGAAAGAGGTCAAACAGCCTTATTGCGCAAGCTGTAAGCGTTTCCTCCCGGACCGTTATGTGGAAGGGATATGCGCATTCTGCGGCGGTCAGGCGCGGGGCGACCACTGCGAGTCCTGCGGCCGCCACCTCGAGCCGAGTGAGGTCAAGGACCCGCACTGCACCGTCTGCGCGGCGGCACCCGAGATCCGTGAGACCACGCACTACTTCTTCCGCCTATCAGAACTCAAAAAGCCATTGCAAGAGTGGATTTCATCCAACGCGGGAATTTCATCCAACGCGCGCAATTACGCCAGACAGTGGATAAAGGACCTCCATGACTGGGACATAACCAGGGACCTCGACTGGGGCGTCAAGATCCCCGATAGCGACAAGACCTTCTATGTCTGGTTCGACGCACCCATCGGGTACATCTCGTTTACTAAGGAACTGACCAATGACTACAAAGAATATTGGACAGATAATATAGTTCACTTCATCGGAAAGGACATAATATATCACCACGCCCTCTTCTGGCCGGCGATGTTGAAGGCTCAGGGCGAGTTCGCGCTGCCTAGGGCGCTCCAGGCAGGCGGCTTCCTCACCCTCGAGGGCGAGAAGATGTCTACCTCGCGCAACCACGTCGTCTGGATAGCGGATTTCCTCAAGGCGTTCCCTGCGGATTATCTTAGGTACTACCTCATCTCGGCTGCCGCATTGGACCAGGATATAGATTTCTCCTGGCATGTATTCATGGATAAGATAAACAACGAGCTCATAGGCAATCTCGGCAATTTCGTCAACCGCGTACTGAGCTTCTGCTCGAGCAAGTTCGACGGTGTGATCCCGAAGCCGCAGAAGGTAGTGCACAAGGACTCCAAAGAACTTGTCAAGGCTCTCAAAGCGACGCACAAGAAGGTCAGCGGGCTATTGAATGCCTATGACTTCGCAGGCGCACTCAAGGAGATCCTCGCCCTCTCTGCCAGGGGCAATGAATATTTCCAAAAGAGAGAGCCTTGGAAGCGCGACGATGCCGGCGATACCATATATTACTGTGTCAACCTGGTCCACACCCTCTCGACCCTCATATCGCCATATCTGCCGGGTTCATCCGACGAGATATGCAAGCAGCTCGGGTTGGAAGCCTGCGCCGATTGGAACAACGCCAAAGACTTGGTTGTCCAAGGCGGGCATAAGATAGGCAAGGTCGGACCGATATTCAGGAAGATAGAAGAGGCCGAGATAAAGGCGCAGATAGCCAAGCTGGGCAAGAGTAAGGCAGAAGCCGGAAAAGCAATTCCATCCAATAAAAAGGCAAATCAAGAGTCAATTTCATCCAACAACGCGTTGACGAAAACAAAGAAGAAAATGATCGAATTCAAAGACTTCGAGAAGCTGGATCTCCGTGTGGCCGAGATTAAGGACGCAAAGCCACACCCCGATGCCGACAAGCTCCTTGTCCTCGACGTGGACCTTGGGGGCGAGAAGCGCCAGATAGTCGCGGGGCTGAAGGGCTACTACGAACCCAAAGAGCTCAAGGGCAAGAAGATAGTCATCGTGGCGAACTTAAAGCCTGCCAAGCTCAGGGGCGTCGAGTCGCAGGGCATGCTCCTCGCTGCCGCGAGCGGCGACAAGCTGAGCGTCCTGACCCTGGACAAGAAACTGGAGAACGGGGCTGAAGTAGCCTAATCGTATCCGGCCGAGTAGAAGAAGGGATTAAGCAAAAGAAACAAAAAGAAGATAGCACTGCCAGCCGGAGCCGGCAGTAATTCTATTTAAACCTATGTGCTTGTCTACATGTAGTAATAGGCTTGAGGTACATATCTAGGACCCACAGCGTAGCCCCATATCATGCTCCAAGTCACTGCATTCGCGATGGCCCAGAAGATGCCCATAACTACCGCAGCCCCTACAAGCGCTACTATCGCAACGCCTATGGCCTTGTCAGCACCATATTTACTCACTGCAGTAACATAGACTAGATATGTCATGTATAATGTAGCCAAGAACAGCAAAAGCGTCCCGAGGAGCGCTACTTGCCACAGTGCGACCAATAAGCCTGCTATGAAGGATGCCACGAATACGGGCGTCATAGCGTAGCCGCATATCGTTATACCTTCTTCAGGCGTTATCTGCCTGCCGGCAAGGCTCTGGCTCAACAAGGACACAATAAACCCTGCGCCCATCGCTGCCCCGACCAATCCGACAGCCATGACTATCCCCCAGACAAGACCGAAGGTAGCGACACCACCGATAAGACCGCCAAGTAGGTAGCCCACTATCGGCAGGATGCCGAGTATTCCCAAGTACATTATCATCTCACCCATCGGCTTTGCATTAGCCGAGGCTATAAACTTACCTGCACTAGCGGGCATGCTTGCCTGCATAGCATCATTCACGATATTCATTTTTCCTCCTAAAGATTTTGAAAAATCATTAATCAAATGGGGCTTTGTTTAAAAACACAACAGATCTTGAGAAAGTAGACGAGGGCAAAGTATCAATCAACTGCCATACTTAGAGCGCTTCTGCTTGGCATCGTCCATCTTCTTCTTGAACCTGCGCTTCAGGTGGCGATGCCATGAGGCCGATTTGGAATCTTTCTTGGTCTGGGCCATCTTCTTAAGCAAATCCCCCTGAGCGCATATCCCTAAACATCTAAGCGGCTTTCCTTCTGAAGAGGCTCCTGAAGGTGGTCCTTATCAGGCCTGCACCGACTGCTTCATGCGTCTCTTTGGCATATGTGACCAGCGTATTGTGATGCCGCTCGAAGATGCTCTCGACGGTATTCACCTTATCGAGCAACTGCCTTTTCTGCCTATCGCTTATTTTCATCTCCCGGATGCGTTTTCTATATTTAGCAACGCGATCGAGGCCGAATTCTGATCTCATATGCTCAAGTCGCGCAACCGCATAATTCTCAGCGACCTTCTTATCCTTGAAATCGGATGGGTGGCGTATCTCCCGGAGCCTTTGGATGGCGTCGTCGAGCTTGTTGTCCTTGGCACGTATCTCCTTGATCCTGCCCGTTTCTACCGCCTTCATCATCTCTTCTAGGGCTAGTCGAGCATTCGACCACCTATTGAGATGTTCCTTTGGTCTCAGCACATGCCTTGCCTGCGGTATCCGCTGTATCCTTCCATACCTTCCTTGCCTCGAACCGCGAGGCTCTATGCGTACATGCCTAGAAGCGTTCGCGTGTTTTGCAACCATCGCTTATTTTAGCTGACTTCGAATAAAAAATCCATAATCTCATAATCCCTATTTTGTTTTTATACTTATCACCCTTTAAAGTCTCGGGGGCAAGATGGGTTTCATAGCTCAGATGCGGAGCCGCTACCTAATGCGGCGCTTGATGGTCTTGATGATAGTGGTCCTGTTCATCGCACTCGCGGTGATAGCGATGCTCCTCTTCGTGCCGGAGCCGGTAGAGTTGGAAACGCCCCCCGAAGAGAATACCACGGGAGGGGAAGATGAAGAAAAAGATACTGGATCCTCGCTGCTCCTGCCCCCTGAACCAGAACGCGGGCTGAATCTCACTAACGAGACCGAAGCCCTGAACGAAAGCAACCAGACTATCGAGGAGAATATCACGACAGTACTGGACGATTGCATAGAAGCGCCGCTCCCCGACTTCGGGTGCCTGAATACCTTCGAGGAACAGAACGGCTACTCAAAGAGCATCTTCGGCGTCTACGGGCTCAACGTTGGCGACCGGAACGTGGAAAAGACTATCGACAAGGTCGAGAGGGAGTGCTCCGGCCGTGAGAACGTCGTGAGCTGCGCTATCGAGACCGCGGTCTTCGAATCGGAGAACAGCTGGGTCTGCGAATGGGATTGTCTAAGAGACATCCAGTCGTGCGAGATATACAAGATGCACCTGGCTGTCATAGTCGGACGGCAGTTCGCCCCGCCTGAGGACATCTTCGTGGCCCGGACAGAGAACTTCAACTTCTATGTCCTAGAGAACAGCACAGGCGACTGGATAGCGCGCTATAAGAACACGCGCAGCCCGGTGACTGCCATATACAACGATTATTACTACATCGGCGAACCGACCGAGGTGACCATCCCGGAGATCATCGAAGTAGACGCCGGCGACGAGTTCTGCTTCGAGTTCTATGCCAACGAGAGCGGAGTCTGCGAAGTCGAGGTCCAGAGCTTTGCCGTGGGCGACTGCCCCCAGCTCCCCGCCGACCTGCGGAGCATCTGCGACCGGCCGATAACCGAAGCCTACGTGGACGCCGGGAAGAACAAGATATGCTTCAATGTCCTGGACGACGCGGATGAGGAGTTCTACACATACAATTTCGTCCTCACGAGTGGGGCGGAATGGATACCAACCGGCAACGCTTTCGTCAAGAAGGAAGAATACCACTGTCCTGCCGAGAACGTCTCTTTCAAGGGCTTCCTCGCCGTAGAGGACTAAGGAGATTTAAGACTCTTTACTAAAGAGACTACTCAGGAGATTTAAGGCTGCGTACTAAAGAGACTACCTTGTTGCCGCATAACGAGAACCTCTGGCTTGATACTCAGATGGTCTGTCTGAGGAGCTCCGGGTCTATCTTCCCTTCATAGAGCGCCTTTCCGATGACACATCCGTAAGCCCCGATCTTCCTTAGCGCCTCGATATCATCTGCCGATGTTATCCCGCCCGAAGCTATTATCTTGGCGTCGGTATTGGACGTCAAAGCCTCGAACTCCCCGAGGTCTATGCCTTCCATCTTGCCCTCGCTATCAACATCCGTGACCAAGAAACCGAAGACCGACCTCCTGAACCTCCTGATGAGCCGGAGAGTAGGGATATCAGTCTTCTCCTTCCATCCCTTTATGACCACCTTACCGCCCCGCGAGTCGAGCGCCACCATGAGCCGGCTGTTGGGATAATCTTTAGTAAGGCTCTTTATCACCGCAGGCTGCTTGACAGCCAGTGTGCCGATTATGATGCGGTCGACGCCTGCATCGAGCAGTTCCCTCGCGCGCTTCTCACTCCTTATCCCCCCGCCGAACTCTATCGGTATCGGCACAGCCTCCCTGATCTTCTTGACGAGCTCGAGGTTGTCCCCGCTACCGAGGGTGGCATCCAAGTCTATGACATGGAGCATCTGCGCGCCCTTCTCCTGCCAGAGCTTCGCTACCTTCACCGGGTCGCCATAATATTTCTCAGTCCCTGGTTCGCCCTGCACGAGCTGGACGCACTTCCCGTCCTTGATATCCACAGCAGGTATCACAAGCATACTTAGATTATGGTCTTCTCCTTAAGAAATAGATGGCCACTAGAAGCGAGAGTAAAGGTTTTTATACTTGAAGTCCTAATAATCACAAGGTTAAAACCCGTTTGAGGTGCAAAAAAAATGAAATTATTCAATACGAAAGGACAGACGGCCCTGGAATACCTGTTGATAGTCGTAGTAGCTATTATCGTGGTCATGGCGGTCTATTTGTGGATGACGAGTACTACTGAGAGTGCAACTGAATCAGCTAATGCGAGTGTAAGTGGCATACTCGGTCAGTTGGAATGTTCGCAATATACAACTGAATCTGATTGTACTACTGCTGGTTGTGACTGGGGCCCATCAGGCTGTACATAGATTATCTACAAAGGGGCTAACGCCCCTTCTTTATTTATTTTTCTAAAATGAAACGAAAGGGACAGACGGCGATGGAGTATATGCTTATGCTCGTCGTGGTCTTGGCACTGCTGATGACGGTGCTCTGGATGACTAATGTCGTCTCAGGGGTGGGTGAAGCCATCGGGGGCGTCGTAGGCGATACACGCACACAGACTATCCTCTGGCTCATGACCTGACGGTCATGGATTCATCGCTTAATTCCGGCAATATCAGGTTCTTAGTATTAGCATTCATCTTCTCGACTTTATCAATCTTCTTCGCACACTGGATATACCCCAGCGCGGCATCGCTCCTCTCGATATCGTTCTTAGTCATAGCCTTGACGCCGTCTTTCTACCGGCTCATAGAGCGTGAAGAGCTCATAGTCGCCCACGGCGCCCATAAGCCGCCTTTCCTCAAGCGCTACGAGCCAGTCATAACCGCTTACGTCTGTATCGCCCTCGGGGTCTTCCTTTCCCTATCGCTCTGGTTCACTGCCCTGCCGTCAGACCCCACTTACACTACAAACGGCTACTGCTCCACGACCCTGCCTTGTAAGGAGGAGGTCTTCAGCCTCCAGCTGGAAGCCTCCGTGGCCGGCGTGGACCCCGCGCGCAGTCTTGTGATAATGGGCCTCGCTTTCAGCCTGGCGCTCTTCTTCGGCACGGGCGCACTGCTCATCCTCCTCTGGGATATTTCCGTCATAGTCGTGCTCCTATCATTAGAACCAGTGCAGTTTGTCATGCGACTACCCCACGAGATAGCGTATTTCCTAGCGGGCCTGTCAGGTGCCCTCCTCTCGGTAGCGGTCATTCGCCACGAATGGCGCAGTCATTCTTTCTTCGCAGTGCTAAAAGACTCGCTTGTCCTGATGGGTCTGGCGACTCTCATAGTATTGTTTTTATTTGTGATTACTTAACTATATCGACGTTCCCATGAGAAGACGAGGACAGATCGCTTTGGAGACCGTAGTAATACTCTTAGTACTGCTCACTGTATTCGCCGCCGTATCCTTCCCAGCAAGCCAGATGAGCCTCGACAGTTCCAAGGACGTCGCTGCAGTCGCCATGGCCGACCAGTTCCTCGCTAACCTGGCCAATGCGGCAAACCTTGTGGGGATAAGCGGCACTGGCGCATCCGTAAGGATAAAGGTGCAGGTGCCGCCGCGGTTGGAAAGCATCGAAGCCCCAATCGGCCCCCAAGGCAATACCAGGAGGCTGGAGGTAACCCTGAAAGCCAACGATGATGAAGATGCGAGGACCCTCACAAAAGAAGGCGGCCCGGCACTGACCTATGAGAGCATAGCGGGCACCATAACGCTTTTTCGGGAGCTCGATTACAACATCGTGGTCCCGGGTGCCAATAACGAATTCGCCGCTGTGAAAACGGAATTCGGCGAAGAGGGCGGCGTGGCGTGGGTCACGCTGAGAGCAGTATACCCGAAGATGATCGAGATAGATTTTGACATATGAAGAACAAGACGATAGCACCGATCCGGTGCAGGAAGGGGCAGGGCTCGTTCGAGATGATCCTGACGCTGATGATACTGCTCTTCATAATAATAAGCTTCCTCTATGTCAGGATATGGCAGAGCGTCCAGGACATCACGGATGTCAACGACGTCGCGCTGGCCAGGGCGAGCGTGGACCGGCTGAAGGCGGCGGTCGACGTCGTCGGCCTCTCTCCCGTGGGCACTGTCAAGGACCTGACTGTGCATATCCCGCTGAACACCGTGGACCTGAAGTGCAACCTCACAAGCGTCGAATTCACCGTACTACTATATTCGCAGGACCCGAACCTCTGCGACCCGGCTGACACCTATGTCACCAAAGACGGCGTCGATACGGTCTACTGCTACAAGACCATAACCGCACAGCTCGGCCACAACGTATCGGTCTGCCAGCTCTGCGACCCGAACACGCACCAGACCAGGGGGCAGGCCTGGATAGACCTCGACGGCAATGAGATAGAGTTCTGCTGCGATGCAGGATTCAATATGCACACCTTAGTGCGAAAGGACCCGAACATGGAGGACCCGGGCAACGTCCAGATATTGCAGAGAAGATACTGGGAACTGATAGACGAGAACAATGAACCACACTACTGGCAGATCTAAGATGGGCCGGAAGGGCCAGATATCATTCGACCTGATATTCGCTATCCTGCTACTCTTAGTCATCTTCGGCTTCCTCACAGGGGCGTCAAACAACCTGCGAGACAATGTAGCAGATGCAAGAGGCATGGTCTTCCTGAAGACTATGGCTACGGACATAGCTGCCCAGATGGAGTACGTATATAACTCCTACCTCAAATGCGGCGAGGTCCTGGTAAAGATAGACCTGGATACGGACATATTCCAGAGGCCGCCACCGACTGCCTTGTCGGCACAGAACAGTGAATGGGCCATCCAATACGGCAATTACATCGTGGAGATCGACTCGGTAACACCATACAAGGGCTCCAGGGTGTGTGTGAAGCAGTTGGATGAGACAGGCGCGCAGGTCGGGCAGGAGCTCTGCCAGAACACTACAGTAGTCTGCTGGACCGGAAATACCGGTTCAACCCCGCCGTCCACCATCACGCTGGACCCCTCTGCAGGCGACAAATTATACATAAAGGCATCGAATGATAATGACAACATATTCACATGCGACGTGAACAATCCACCATGAGAACGATGATGAGGAACAGGAAAGGCCAGACTGCGATGGAGGCGATACTCCTGACAGTCCTGATATTGGCATCCGTTACAGTAATAGGGGGCAGGATCAACAACAATACGCGCGGCATAGACGAGGCCCTGCGGGTGCGGCTCGCGATGCAGGCCATAGCCATGGATTTATCAATGTCCCAAGATAAACATACAGACGTCATCCGTATCGACC